>Ga0126384_10000014_pt1 | contig 56153 bp, 48 predicted proteins | sample PanSoiMetPlot_36_FD_92543 | JGI IMG/M metagenome (GOLD analysis project Ga0126384, IMG submission 92543) | Tropical forest soil microbial communities from Panama - MetaG Plot_36 | ecosystem: Environmental > Terrestrial > Soil > Tropical forest > Bulk soil | place: Panama | collected 2016-02-17 | reverse complement strand
TTTTGCATTGTGGGCTGTTCAGATATTATCCGATGGAGTTGCAGCGGTACTGGTGTTCTTGATCGGTTACCAGCTGCTGCACTATGGCGTAGCGCTGATCGCCGGATTTCTTGTCGCGGTGTCTCCGCACCTGGCTTTCTACTCACTCATATTGTCGCCAGACTCACTGGCAGGGATTCCGCTCCTTTTTGCCGCGCTCCTTGTCGCAAGCGCGCTTCAACGTCCGCACTTCGTCAAGCTTTTCGTTCTTGGAGTCCTTCTGGGCCTGTCTTGCTGGCTTCGAGCAAACGCGTTATTCCTGGCGCCGTTCTTCTGCTTCTTCATACTGGCCAGCTTTCCGCGTAGTAAACGGTTGCAGTACTCAGCGGCGGTGCTTGCCGCGATGTTATTGACGATTGCGCCGATAACGATTCGTAACCTTCTCGTCTTCCATCATTTCATACCGCTCTCGATTGCCGGAGGAGAAAACCTTGTCGTGGGAATCGGCGATTGTGATCCCGAGAATCGTTTTGGTATGCCCCACAGCGATCGCGAAGCAAGGTTAAAGGACGTTGAATGGAGCGGCCGTTCTGACTACGGCGCAAGCTTGTGGACGCCTGATGGGATCGACAGGGACCAGGTCCGCTTTGCGCGGGGTTTGCAGGTAATTCGATCAAATCCAGGATGGTTTCTGAATGCCATGCTGCGCCGCGGCTCGTTTATGCTCAGCTACAATGACTCAAGACCACACCGTTGACCGTTCAACACCGCCGTCGTTCCGATCGTCTCACTCGAACCTCGATTTGGACATCCTCTTGAAGCTTCTGTCCCTACTGATAAGCCGGAAGATCCGCCACCAGTAGTGATATCAAATGGAGTATTACTGACAGGTGTACGTTTGCCGGCTTTACCTGACCAAACAAACTGGTCCAGCTCTGCCTCTGATTTGGCAGCAAGCGGCGTGTTGCTTTCGAAAGAGGCAGCTATTTCACAATCGCCAGATAAGCAGCTGCTCCAACTCGCTGGTGATAACTCAGCTTATGCGGACCAATTTGCCTCTGAGCCATTCGCAGTTCAACCGAACAACGATTATGTCCTAAGCATCGAGGCGAAAGTCCTGCGCGGCGATATGGCAGTTAAAATAAGCAGCCTCGATGGACGCATTTCAGCGACGACAGCTTCAATACTTGTGGCACAACAGGAATCGCAATCGGCAACAGAACAGGCAGAAACTGTGAATACGCAACCGCTAACGTTGATTCAAACGCCCTTCGCTGGTGGTCAAAATGACAACTTTCGGCTTGTTCTCAGCAACAACGGTCCCGTGGGCTCACGGCCCGAAGTGCTTATAGGCGCCGTGCGCATCTTTTCAATGGGTCCGACTCCTGGCACCTGGACGCGTATTCCAAGAGCTTTAATTAGAGGATTACAGAGAAACCTATTCACGACCTCACGACTCACGCCGGCGATTATTGCTGGCATTTCATTCTTGGCGTTTGCGGGGATGAGAAAAACCGTCGCGCTAGTCCTCGTGATTCCGGCTTATTACCTATCACTCCAGTCCGTATTAAGCACCGAATACCGATACATCTTGCCTATGCACTATATGCTACTGATTGCGGGAGCTGTAACTATGTATTGCTGTCTGAGACTGTTTACCCAGGTGTTGTATTTCCTGTATCAGAAGGCAAACATTCAAGCTCACTAACTGCTTGTACGGAGCATGCATATGCGGACAACTACGCAGGTCGATAGTCATACTACTCAACCAAAATCCTTCACTGCATGGTCAGCTGTTTCAAATTGGTTCTCCGTTTTTGAAATTCAACTCCGGCAAACGAAACCACCACCCAGATTATTTTACCTTTCCATTGCGATTGTGTTCCTGTTAAGCGCTGGTGTCCGGCTGCTGTTCTGGCAGGACCTGGCGCCTGAGCTTTCTTTGCGCGACACACTGTCTCAAAACATGGCGCTGCAGTATCGACGCGAGGCAAGGCGGATGCTGGAAGAGGGCACATTGCTATACCCGCGTAATCATCCGGATACCGATGCGCGAATGATCGTACATCCTCCCGGCTATTCCCTGGTGATGGCTCTCAGTTTCAGATTGTTTGGTGAGAATGATACTCCGCTGCGCGTGCTTCAGCTCACGGCTGACGCGATCTCGGCAGTCCTCGTGTGTTTAATTGCCTCCGAGCTATTTCCTTTTGCAGTCGCGGTGCTTGGCGGGCTTCTGATGGCTCTTTCGCCACACTTCTCATATTACGCGATCAAATTATCGCCTGACTCTCTCGCGGTACTACCAATTCTGTTGGCAGTTTATCTGGTCATCAAGGCGACTACGACAGTGCAGCTTCGTTACGCAGCGGCTGCCGGCGCGCTGCTCGGGATTTCCTGTTGGTTCCGCGCGAATGCGCTGCTTCTGGCGCCGTTGTTAGCTATTGTTGCGGCCATTCTGTTTCAGCAAGGCAAACGGTTACGATGTGCAACGTTGTTGCTTGCAGCGAATGTGATAATCATCTCACCGGTCACAATCCGCAATTGGGTCGTTTATCATCATTTCATTCCAGTGGCAGTGCCCGCAGGGATCAACCTTGTGCAAGGGATAGCCGAGCTCGATACCGAACGGAGGTTCGGAATGCCATTGTTCGATCGCGATGTCTTAGAAAAAGACGTGGAGTGGAACAATCGGCCTGAGTATGGCGGGAACCTATGGGCTCCTGACGGTATCGAACGTGATCGCACGCGCTTCAATCGCGGGCTCGATGTGCTTCGATCAAATCCGTTCTGGTATGCGGGCGCAATGTTGCGCCGCGCGAAGTTCATGTTGAGCTTTAGCGAGTCACGCCCCCGAGGTTGGCCTTTCGATACCGCAACAGTCCCTCCAGTCACAGCCACACCTCCATTTGGACAGTCAGTTCTACCGGTCAATGAAACTGGTGGAAGCGATTCAGTCATCGTGCCCAGTATTCTGCTCTCGAGCGGGAATCGCTTGTCTGAGCAAGCCGAAGTCTATCTGGTAAACGATGAAAGCACGCTTCGTATCATCGGTGTCGGGAGCGACTTTGAGGACCAATTCTTGTCATCTCCAATTTCAGTGCGGCGGAACACAAACTATCAGGTGAATCTTAAAGGCGTGGTTAGACAAGGCCTCGGCGCCACCAAGGTGGTTACCCCTAATCGACAAATCGTTCTTGCGTCGGCAATTCTTCCTTCAGAAAAGGAGATCATAGAAACAAAGTCGAGTAAACATCCGGGAGGTGGCGTGACCGATCTCACACCACTCGTCTTCGCCAGCGGCAATTCGGAAGAAGTGAATCTGGTGTTTAGCGATAATGGAGTAAGTGCGGAGCGACCGGTTATTGAGATTGCGAAAGTGGGGTTAATTGACCGGGGTACGACGCCCACCCTGTGGACTCAAGTACCACGCGTCATCATTCGCACAATCGAGAAGAATATCTACAAAACCGATAGGCTGCTGCCGTTGATACTTGTTGGAATCTGCATCCTGGGCATCGCCCGGCGTGGTCGTGCGATGCTAATCCTGTTTACCGTTCCGGTCTATTATGTTGTTTCGCACGCACCCTTCAGCACTGAGTACCGATATATTCTGGCCATCCATTGTTTTCTATTTATATCGGCAGCGGTGACGATATATTGCGTCGGAGTTGCCCTGGCAATGGCTGCAAGACACCTGCCGGCAGCGCACTTGTTTTCCCGAGGAGTCACTGACGCAGGCTGACAAAGTTTTAGCGCATCCAATAATTTGGTTCTCTCTAAACTTCTGTGTGTAATTCTTGTCAACTTTTTAGAGTAATGCCTGCAGCTCCTAGTGAACGACTGAGATCCGTAGATGTACTTTCCATAATACGGTCAGCTTCTTCCGCGTTCTCCGCAGAGACGCCGACTACAATCCGGAAACGTACCTCGGGACCGAAATGGCTTGCTCGAGATTTTATGTAAGCCTCGGGGTGCAATTTCGTCACTTCGTGCAGCACACTCGCAAGCTCGGATTCATCTCCACAGTCAACAATTATCTCGCGTTCACGATAACTGCCTTGCCCGAAGAATTGAGTGAGCACATTTTGAAGCGGACCTTCGACTATAGCCTTCAGTTCGGCAGGCACGCCCGGCAACGAGACTATGCGAGCTTTGTTGACTTCAACCACCACTGCCGGTGCCGCGCCGACCGGGTTCTCAATTGCTTGAGCTCCTTCTGGTAATCTGGCCATCTTCAGTCGCGTTTCTGTCATCTGGCTGTTAGAGACATAACCTTTCGATGCCAGCTCACGATAACGACGCTCTACCATCTCGCGCGCCTGGGGATCGACTTCGAGTTCGCGGCCGATGGCGGCAGCGACTCCCGCAAGCGTCAGGTCGTCATCAGTTGGTCCTAAACCGCCACAGGTGAAGATGAACTGCGCGCCGGCAGCAATGGAACTCTTGAGATCCGCGGCGATTGCTTCAATCTCGTCTTGTACAATCGAGATGTGACGTACCCTGCCGCCCATTCCTCGAACGACGCGGCAAAGATAGCTCGAGTTCTTGTCCTCGATAAGCCCGAGAAGTATCTCGTTACCGATTGTCAGTATGTCGACCAACATTACCGTTTAGCGTTCGGCGTTTGGTGTTCAGCGTTCAAGGCTTGATTTTTGTTTCTTTTGTGTCTGGTTTGGCTTCGGTTTCTTATCAAGATGTCTTACTTAGAATCCGGCTTCAAATAGGTGCTGTCAACTCGAACGCTGAATCCTAAACGTCGAGCTCTGAACCCTAAACGCCGAATCCTAAACCCTGAACGCAAAACGTTCAGAACGATAGAAACCAGAAACCACAAACCTTAATTCAGGCATCCTTTCCAGCGTTCTAAGTCTCAAAGAATGGGTAGGGCCGGGCGGTCGGCTGATTTGGTTCGTGCGGCCACGTCCACTTCGCCCTACCACCTCATTTCGCAACCTTTGGAGGGGATCCTGATGAAAAAGACTAGTCTATTCCTGGGCATATCATTAGCTCTTTTCTCGCTAGCGCTTACTGGGTGTCCGGAACGAATTCGCATTGCAGACATCAGTAGCAATCCTGGCCGTTTTTACGACAAGGAAGTGACCGTAGCAGGCCGCGTGGTCAGGTCATACGGCGCGGTCGGCGCCGGCGTCTTCGAGATCGACGATGGAACCGGCAAGCTATGGGTAGCCACCGAAAAGTACGGCGTACCGAGCAAGGATAGCTATATCGGTGTAACCGGACGCGTGATCCCGGGCGTCACCTGGGCCGGCCGTAACTACGGAAACGGTATGCGCGAAACAAGACGACTTACGAGAGAAAACAGGTAGCGGCGGACGTGACATTCTGCATCACTAGAAGCTCGTTTGAGGCTTAACAGGATCTAACACTCAATGGGAACGGGATCCGTTCAAACAACGGATCCCGTCCACTGCCATCTCAAATCGAGCTCATGAAAATTGCAACTCCGCTGTTTAGCTCGCTACTGAGAGGTTCTTGATTTCAAGTGCATGCACTTTCAGCCGCACACGCCTTCCGAGCTTGTCTCTAACTTCGCAATCGCGAGATGTCTCTGAGCCGAAGTATTCCAGGTCCAATTCCAATTCTTCGCGGTTTTGGAATTCTTCAACCTCTCCATCCTCGAAGCGTATCGATATTGGCAACACGACATCAGCATCCATCGATTTCGATCTTCTATCCGATCAGCCTTCAACAAGCGCTGTCTGTCCAGTAACTTCCTCCAAGTCCTTTTCCTCCGCCCGCCATTCCGCGTTGCGAAAAGCACCTTCCCATCTAGCGATAACTACCGTTGCCAAACAATTACCAACGACGTTTACCGACGTGCGCGCCATATCCATCAGCTCATCAACGCCCAAAATGATGATCACGCCCTCCGCGGGAAGGTGGAATGAATTCAAAGTTCCCAGCAGAATCACAAGTGACGCCCGCGGTACCCCGGCCACCCCTTTCGAGGTAAGCATCAACGTAAACACCATTGTCAGCTGCTGCCACCACGACAACTGAACGCCCGCAGCTTGAGCCACGAAGACCGAGGCTAATGAAAGGTACAGAGTCGTACCGTCCAGGTTGAAGCTGTATCCCGTCGGCAGTACGAATCCAACGATCCTCCGAGGAACACCAAGCCGCTCCATGTTTTCCATCGCACGAGGCAGCGCCGACTCGGATGAGGTTGTCGCGAATGCGATCGTTGCAGGCGTCCGAACAGCTTTCAAAAAGTCTTTTACGGGTACGCGGAATATCAAAGCTACTGGGAGAAAAACGAACAAAATAAGAACGGCAAGCGCGCCATATAGCGTTCCGACCAACATGCCAAGATTCTGGAGCACACCCAATCCGCTGTGCCCGACGGTATTAGCCATCGCTGCGCCCACACCGATAGGAGCGAACTTCATTACATACTCGGTGAATCGGAACATTATGTCGGCGAGGGATTCACACCATTTCACAACAGCCGCGGCTTTTGAACCGATGCCGGTGACCGCCAGCGCAAACAGGACCGAAAAAACGACGATTTGAAGCACGTCGCCATCAGCCATCGCTTTGATTATCGAAACGGGTGAAAGGTGAGCAATTATGTCACCGAATGTTTGGGCCCGCGCTGGCGGGTCAGGCGCGGTCAGGCCCTTCGCCGCCGCTTCAGCCGCATCGGATGCTTTTTGTGCTGCCGTGTTGGCTTCGGCTATGGCTCGGTTCATCGCTTCGGGACTTGCAGTTCCCTGCCCGGCAGCGGCAACAAATTCGTTAGCGCGTTTTGATGCCTCACTGGCTTCGGCTGCCAGGGCGCGTGCACGCTCCGCCAGGATTCCCTTGTCTTCAGGCTTTGCGATGCCGGCAAGCGAAACTCCAACTCCCGGTTTAGTGAGGTTGACTGCTGCGAGTCCGATGAACAATGCGAAGGTCGTAACGATTTCGAAATAGATGAGGGCTTTTACACCCATTCGCCCGACTTGCTTGATATCGCCAGTTCCCGCGATACCGATTACCAGGGTTGAAAATATGAGCGGGGCGATTATCGACTTAATCAGATTGAGAAACAGGAGAGAGAGCGGTCTGACGGCGACTCCCCACTCAGGCTTGAGATAGCCGAGCAGAATGCCGAGCACCAGTCCGATCATTATTTTCCATGTCAGGGAAACTTTAGGTAGTCGTGGCATATGTGTTTTTGGAGTCCAAGCCTTATAGCATAAAAGCTGATAGGACGGATAGGACTGATAGGTCCTATTGGTCTTATTGGTCCTATTGGTCTTATTGGTCCTATTGGTCTTATTGGTCTTATTGGTCTTATTGGTCTTATTGGTCTTATTGGTCTTATTGATCCTATTGGTCCTATTGGTCCTATTGGTCTTATTGGTCCTATTGGGTCCTATTGGGTCCTATTCGCCCGAATCCCTTCTATTCCTTCGAGTCCGGTACAGCCTTTCGGTGAACCCTCCTTCCTTTAAGAACTGTTGTTCTAGCTGGCGCAGTTGTTGATCCAGCAAGTAATTTGTCTGGTGAATCAGGCACACCAAGGTGTTCGCGGCTACTTCACCCGTGGATTGTTCAATATATGTCTTATAGGTCATATAGGACCTATTCTTTTCATAGGCTAATCGTCGAATGATTTGAGCCATAGAGTGATTCTTTGTCCAAATCTTTAATCCTCGTTGTCGCAGAAAATCCTCACAGTCGAGCAACAGCTCCTCCAAACTGGCACGCGCGACGCCAACGAGCTTTAACTCTGTTTTCTTTGATGTTCCAGACGCCTGACTTCCCTCAGCAATATTCTGACGTCCACTGCGTGCTGCTTGAACCATTTGATCGTGAGTGCGAGACCGTCTGTCAATAAAGCGATCACAAAACTTTACGGTGGCATCGTAAACCAATTCGGCATTTTGAAATGATTTCAAGTGGCGGTAACCGCCGTGGGCAGAAATTAATTTTTCATCTTTATCGGTCTTATACATCCTTTTCCGTCCCATCAATTCAACAACCGATTCTCCTGAAAACTGAAATACCCATCCTTTCCCACGATAATATGGTCCAGCACTCTCATCTCGATCGTCCGCGCCGCCTCGATCACCGCCCGAGTCAAATGTTTGTCTTCTTGCGAAGGATCCGGATCGCCGCTTGGGTGGTTGTGGCTCAGGATCAACCCTGCAGCCTTGTGAGCCAGCGCCGCTTTAATGATTTGCCGAGGGTAGACGATCGCTCGATCAACCGTACCTTCCTGCAGCACCTCGTGATCGATCACGCGATTCTTTACATTCAAGTAAATAACCATGAATGCCTCATGGGGAAGCCCGGCAAGCTTTACTCGCGCGAAATCGACTACTGCGCTCGGCGACGACAATACGTCCTTTCCTGCAATACGCTCCTCGAGATAAGCCGCAAACAACCGCTTAACCAAACGGATCAAGATTGCAGATGTACTACCTACGCCGCGAACTGATTCCAATTCGTCCTGACTGGCATCGAGCACCGCGTTTAGGCTGCCGAAGCGCTTCATCAAAGCTTTGGCAACAGGTTTCACATCGAGTCTCGGAATTGCGTAGGTGAGAAGAAGTTCGATCGATTCGTAATCGTGAAGGGATTCAGCTCCGGCGTTCAAGAAACGTTCGCGTAGCCGTTTCCGGTGTTCCAGGTAGTCGGGCTTCTCGTTCATATGACAGCCACTCCGCTGCCAGCCGAATTACCCAGGAACTTGGTCTCAGCGATTATACACTCGACGCAACAGGACCAATAGGACGAAAGAGGATCAATCGGACGGTTACCAATAGCAATCCAAATCTCCGGGAACCTTTCAGAATCCCGAGGTTGACGTTCCCTTTCCGCCACAATAGCATACCTTCGATCCATTCAGTGGATGTTTCAACTCACACCCAGTTTTCAATGAAGGCAAATCTATGAGGCCAATCGCTCCTCTTTCAATCATCTGTGCTTGCCTGCTGCTCTTCAGCCCAGCCTTCAACGCACTCAGCCTGACTCCTGATTTATCTCCTGGACCACAGGCCAAGACTGAATCTGTTGACGTTCTTATTGCCAAAGCACGCTCGGCGCTTGCTCAGACTTCCGGACGTATCGAATTGCAGGGACTTACAAAACCAGTCGAAGTTATTCGCGATCCCTGGGGAGTCGCGCATATCTATGCCCAGACTCAAGACGACTTGTTTTTTGCACAGGGATTCATTGCGGCTCAGGATCGACTATGGCAGATGGAACTTTGGCGTCGAACAGGCGAAGGTAGATTATCGGAATTGCTGGGCCCCGCCGCTCTCGAACGAGATAAGTTTGCTCGTCTGATGCGCTACCGAGGCGATATGCAAGCCGAATGGAGCAGCTATGCCCCGGATGCACGATCGATTATCCAGGCATTTGTGCGAGGAGTGAATGCTTTTATCGAGGCAAGTCGTAATAACCCTCCAATAGAGTTTCAACTTACCGGTATTCGACCCGAGCCGTGGACTCCTGAAGTCTGTCTTACCCGTATGGCCGGTTACGTGATGACCCGCAACGCCTCGAGCGAAGTGCTTCGAGCGCAGGTAGCTCGCTTGCTCGGCACGGAGAAGACAGACACGTTGATTGAGACAGACCCCTTCAAAAAACTTGAAATACCTGAAGGCCTCAATCTCGACGGCATCGATAGCAAGATCCTTTCTGGCGCCACTGCCGCAAGCAGATCGGTTTCATTTCAACCCGGTCAGCCGTCCACCGAGGGCTCCAATGATTGGGTGGTAAGCGGCGCGTTAACCAAAACCGGTAAGCCCATTCTCGCCAACGATCCTCATCGCAGCATTGGGTTGCCTTCGCTTCGATACCTCGTTCATCTGGTCGGGCCCGGATGGAACGTGATCGGGGCAGGAGAACCAACACTTCCCGGAATCGCCGCAGGCCATAACGAACGCATAGGGTTCGGATTCACCATCGTCGGAATCGATCAGCAGGACCTCTACGTGGAAGAAATCAACCCGGCTGATCCAACTCAATATCGTTACAAAGGCCGATGGGAAAAGATGAAGATCGAACGCGAAGTGGTCACGGTAAAAGGCAACCCGGCCCCTTACGAAGCCGAGGTCGAACTTCGTTTCACCATCCACGGTCCGGTCATATACGAAGACAAAACACTGCATCGCGCTTATGCGCTGCGATGGGTCGGAAGCGAACCTGGGTCTGCCGGCTACCTGGCGTCGCTATCGCTTAATCGAGCCAAAAATTGGCAGGAGTTTTTGAAGGCTCTCGAACGTTGGCGCGTCCCTTCGGAGAATCTCGTGTATGCGGACGTGGACGGAAACATTGGATGGCAAGCCGCCGGTTCTGCTCCGATCAGAAAGGGCTGGTCGGGCTTGCTTCCAGTTCCCGGTAGCTCAGGTAAATATGAATGGAATGGCTGGCTTCCGCTTTCAGAACTTCCGAGAGCATATAATCCATCAAAACATTTCATCGCTACCGCGAATCACAAAATAATACCTGAGGGTTACAAACACGAAATCAATTTTGAGTGGTCCGCCCCATTCCGTTTCCAACGAATAGAAGAGCTCCTGGGAAAAGGCGGCAAGTTCACTCTCGAGGACTTTGAGCGATTGCAGCACGATGAGACTTCGCTACCTGCGCGCGAGCTTGTGCCGCTATTGCTGAAGACCCTGGCGCTTGATTCTCGAACCCAAATGCGAGACGCGTATGAGTTGTTGAAGGTTTGGAACTACACTTTGAGCCGCGACTCCGCGGCCGCAGCCCTTTATGAAACATGGCTGCAAAAGTTACAGGCTAAGTTTGCCGCTCACATTGTTCCTGCCGAAGTACAGCGACTTGTCGAAGCCGCTTCTTTGTTGCGGCCAATGCTTCGGGCTTTTAAGAATCCGGATATCAAAGTGTTCGGCAACAATCCCCAGGTCGCGGCTTCATTGATGATGTCTGAGAGCATGGTAGAAGCCATCAACGATTTGCAAAGCAAGTTTGGTCGCGAAATGGCCAAGTGGCGCTGGGGTGATCTTCACTTCGCTGAGTTCAAACATTCGCTTTCGACCGATGACACGCGACGAGCAGTGTTTGATCTGAAATCAGTACCCCGAGGTGGAGACGCGAATACAGTCAATGCAACCGGCGGCGCTCGATTCGTTCAACGCAGCGGCGCTTCGTTTCGCGAGATCCTTGACATAAGTGACTGGGATAGGTCGGTCGCCATCAATGTGCCTGGCCAGTCAGGTCAACCTGAAAGCCGCCACTATGGTGATCTTGTCCCGTTATGGTCAGAAGGCAAGTATTTCCCGCTTTTGTTTAGCCGTGACAAGGTCGAAAAGAACGCAGCAGAACGTCTGGTACTCGAACCGAAGCGGGCGACGCAGGCGACAAGACAGTAACCGAATTGGCGGCAGTTCGGTACATGTACTTTTAAAGCTTCAGGTCCTTTGAGTGTAATCAGACAAACGATTCCAGGTACAACTGAAGCTTAAACTCCAGGTTGGACTCACACTAACAAAGCTCGCTCTCTCACACGGAGGAAGAAATGTTTAAACGATATGTTGCTATTTTGTTGACGGCCCTGATTTCAGCGGCATCGGGCGCTGCAGTCAGTGCACAAGCCCCTCAAGAGAAATTCGATCAGGCTGCCATCGATAAGATCCGAGAAGAAGGACTGAAGCACTCGCAGGTCATGGACATCCTGAGTTATCTGACGGATGTTCCCGGATCACGGCTGACCGGCTCTCCCGGTATCAAGGCTGCACAGGATTGGGCGAAGAAGAAACTTGCCGAATTCGGTCTTCAAAATGCGCATCTCGAGGCTTGGGGACCGTTCGGACGCGGATGGTCGCTGGAAGGATTTTCGGCCAACTTGCTAAAGCCAAATTACGCCCCGCTCATCGCCTATCCGAAAGCCTGGTCGCCGAGCACCAATGGCGTGCTGCGCGGACAGCCCGTTTACTTTGATGCAAAAACCGATGCTGACCTCGAGAAATACAAAGGCAAGCTCAAAGGTGCAATCGTACTCTTGAGCGAACCGCGCGAGGTTAAGGCTCATTACGAAGCGCTCGGCCACCGGCAAAGCGATGAAGAATTGCTCAGACTGGCGAACGCGGAGCCGCCCGCGGCCGGCGCGGGTCGTGGCGGTCAGGGAAGATTTGCCACTCCGGAGCAGAGGGCTGCCATGGCTTTCCAGAACAAGAAGTGGCTTATGCTGCAGGACGAAGGCGCGGCGTTGGTGCTCGAACCAGGTCGCGGCGACGGCGGGACGATGTTCGTTCAGTCAGCCACGCTCGCGTATCCGGACGGCGTCGCACAGGACAAACGCAAGACTTTCCGCGACAAAGATGCTCCTCCGATTGTCCCTCAGGTGGTTGTAGCAGTTGAGCACTACAATCGTTTGATTCGAATGATCCAGAGAGGCGCTCCTGTACAACTAGAATTCAATGTCTCGGCGAAATACCACGATCAGGATCTGATGAGCGCAAATGTTATCGCGGAAATCCCGGGGACTGATCTGAAAGATGAAATTGTCATGCTGGGAGCGCATTTCGATTCCTGGCACTCAGGCACCGGCGCAACCGACAACGCTGCCGGCTCGGCTGTTTGCATGGAAGCTGTACGTATTCTGCAAGCGCTCGGATTGAAGCCTCGCCGTACCATCCGCATAGGTCTGTGGAGCGGCGAAGAGCAGGGATTGTTGGGATCACGCGCTTATGTGTCCGAACACTTCGCAAAACGCCTCGGACCGGAACCTCGATTCGGCCCCCCAGCCGCCGGCGAACAGCGACAGCCTGAAACACCACCCCAGTTCGAGATCAAACCGGAGCACGAGAAGTTCGCAGGATATTTCAATCTCGACAACGGAACAGGAAAGATTCGAGGAATCTACCTGCAAGGAAATGAAGAGGTAAGACAGATCTTTCGCGCATGGTTTTCACCGTTCAGAGATTTGATTGGAGCAGGGCCAGCGCCTGCACCGACAACCGAGCAGACGCCTGGACAGCGTCGCGAACTGCCAATCGCAACGATATCGATCTCGAATACCGGTGGCACTGACCACCAGTCGTTTGATGGCGTAGGTCTACCGGGATTTCAGTTCATACAGGACCAGATAGAGTATGAGACCAGAACCCATCACTCGAATATGGATGTGTTTGATCGAATTCAGGAAGACGATATGAAGCAAGCGGCAACAATCATAGCGGCTTTTGTGTACAACACAGCGATGCGTGACAAAAAGCTGCCGCGAAAACCGATGCCTGGGCAGGCAGTTGCTCGAACAGGCCAGTAGGAAAACGATCAACGCAGGGCTCTTTAGGCGCGGTCCGAAAGATATTGTACTTTCGGATCGCGCTTCCCTTTTTAGATTTCGTCTCTAATTCGAACTGCGATGTGGCTAAGCTGAATAGACCCTTGATCTATGCTGGTTTCGACTCGCAGGCTTATGTAACTGAACGCGATATCGCCGCAAGCGTTACGTTTGACAAGCCCATGCTCTTGCGATAAAAGTAGCAGCCTCCTCTTGTTCCCAAGGATTGGACGCAGGTGCGTTCGACGATACTATCCGGGGGCATCCACCTCTGGTAATACCTCACGCCTGTTTCGCTTGAAATCAAAGGAGCAAAGCCTTGAGACAAAGAATTGTCGCACCCTTCTTTGCGTTATGTTTGGCATGTGTAGTTCTGGCATTCCCGCAGTTATTCTCTCGCAACGCGTCGTCAGCCAGCAGCCCGTCTCCGACCAAACCACCAACAGATTTGCCCGATCTCATAGTTGACCAGGCGTCGCTTCGCCAGCATTGGGTCGTCCGCGTTGAAGACTTGCCTGCGAGCTTTTGCAGCGTGCAGGAGGGCGGTATTACGCCGGGCACGCATACGTTGTTGCGCTTCACCGTGTCGACGCCAAACGTAGGCGACGCCGACCTCGCGCTCGGTGACCCGAACGACCACATCAATGACGGACTGTACGAATTCGCGACCTGTCACAATCATTTCCACTTCCGTCACTACGCGCTTTATGAACTGATCGATCCGATGACGGGACAAGTCTGGCGTGCGGCTAAACGCGGGTTCTGCATGATTGACTTTGAGAAGTATGGCGCTTACCCCGGCCCAAATAACAACAACCGCCAGTTTTTGAGCTGCGGAGCTCCAGGCATTACGGGAAATCAAGGCATAAGCAAGGGCTGGGCGGACACCTATGTTTGGAAGCTCGGCGGTCAATATTTCGTTCTCGACGGTGGTGACGGACAGCCGGTAGTGCCTCCCGGGAACTACGTCATTCGCATTACAGTCAATCCAGGATTCGTTCCGGTTGGTAACGAGCCCTGCAGGTTTGCCGATCCACTTCACTCCGGCGTTTGCCATCAGCTTCCGGAATCGGACTTTGAGAATAACGTCTCGCAAGTAAGCATCACTATTCCACCGCACCCCGGTCGACAGGGAGTCGGGCCGCTGAAGAATCAACCGGCGATCACCGAAGAGCCAATTGACGAATAACGTGAATCGAGATCAATGAATAGGGCGCGATAATCCATTCAACAGGTTGATTGTTGCGCCCTCCGCCTACCCGAATTACTTCACCCAGACAGTCTTGATGTTCACGAACTCTCGAATGCCAAAAACTCCAAGCTCACGCCCGTATCCGGACTGCTTCACTCCTCCAAAGGGTAAACGCGGATCGCTCATCACCATCCCGTTTATGAACACGCATCCGGCCTCGATTTGCTCAACGAAAAGCAGCTGTTCGGATTTATCGGTCGTCCACGCGCTTGCACCAAGACCGAACGAAGTGTCATTCGCTATGCGTATCGCCTCATCAATATCGCTCGCGCGGAACAGCGACGCGACGGGTCCAAATAGTTCTTCTCGATAGGCCGGTGAGTCTCTTGGTATGTCAGTCAAGACGGTTGGTGAATAGAAAAACCCGGCGCCTGCCAGACGTTTCCCGCCAGTCAAAATCCGACCACCGAGCTCAACCGTTTTGAGAACCTGTGATTCCAGATCGTCGACTATTTGTCTTGTGGCAAGCGGACCCACCTGCACAGTATCGTCAAACGGATTACCGACAGTCAGCGCTTCCATAGCTTTTACGAATAGCTCCTCAAACTGATGGGCGATTTTTTCAGCGATGATAAAGCGCTTTGCAGCGATACAAGACTGACCGTTGTTAATGGTACGTGCGGTCACCGCGGTCTTAACAGCTTCCTCGATATCCGCGCTCGGCATCACTATAAACGGGTCGCTTCCGCCTAATTCGAGTACGGTCTTCTTTATCCGCTTTCCCGCCGAGCCGGCGACCGCAATGCCCGCAGACTCGCTTCCGGTCAGCGTTACGGCTTTGATTCTGGGATCTTCTATCACTCGCTGGACTTTATCGGATCCGATCATCAACGTCTGAAACGCGCCTTTTGGAAAACCAGCGTTGTTAAAAATCTCCTCGATTGCCAGTGCGCACGCCGGTACATTGGAGGCGTGCTTCAGCAGCGCGACATTCCCGGCCATTAGCGCAGGCGCAGCGAAACGAAACACTTGCCAGAACGGAAAGTTCCAGGGCATTACCGCCAGAACGGGTCCAATTGGTTGGTAATGAACATAGCTTCGAGTCGCATTGGTTTGGACGAGCTCGTCAGCGAGAAAGTCCCCGGCATTTTCAGCGTAGAACCGGCAAACCCATGCGCACTTTTCAGCTTCGGCGACCGCGGCTTTGATCGGCTTGCCCATCTCAGTGGTCATGATTTCGCCGAACACTTTTTTACTCGTTTCGAGAAGTTCAGCCGCACGGACCATGTTCTCCGCGCGTTGTGCCAATGAAGTCAGCCGGTAATCTCGAAATGCATCGAACGCTTTTCCGATCCTGGCGTCTATTTCGGCATCCGTAAGCACGTCGAAGGTCTTGAGTGTTTCTCCGGTTGCGGGATCGATCGATGTTAGGGACATGTGAGTTGACCTCACTTTGATGCGTACCGAACAGCGGCTCGCATGGTTGTAGCCCAAGACGTCCAGTGTTGCTGTTCAAACGATAGCACAGTTCAAAAGATCACAGCACCCGAATCCCACCAATGTGCGTTGGTGGGATTTATGAATCGATGTATGCTTCGCATGCCTTTATGTGCTCTTTCTAAGCCCTGTGCCTCTTTGATACGATTCCCGCAACATTATGACCAAAGCCATAGACATGCACGTCCATCTTCCTACCGCGAGTTTCCTCGATGGCGCCGTCAAACCATTCAGGGAACCCGCGGAAAAGTTCTTCAGAAGCAAAGTGCCCGTACGCGAGATGGACGAAGTAGCTCGTCTCTATGAAGATCTCGACATTATTGCAGTATTGCTTGCCTGGGACGCAGAGACTGCAACCGGCTTGCCACCACTGACCAATGATGAAGTAGCCGACGTCGTTAAGAAATACCCCAAACAGTTTGTAGGCTTTGCATGTGTCGATCCATGGAAGGGCCAGAAAGCCGTCGACGAGATGGATCGCTCGGTGACCGAGCTGGGTTTGATCGGGGCCAAGTTTCACCCCGGAATTCAAGCTTTCTATCCAAACGATAAACAGTTCTATCGGCTTTACGAGAAGATCAACCAGCTCGGAATACCAACCCTGTTTCATACCGGCACAAACGGGCTAGGAGCGGGCACGCCCGGGGGCATGGGCGTTCGACTCGATTACAGCCGACCAATCTACCTGGATCACGTCGCGGCGGACTTCCCCTCTTTGACAATCATCGGAGCGCATCCCGCCTGGCCCTGGCACGAAGAGATGCTTGCTATCATCGGACACAAGTCCAATGTCTTTATGGACCTTTCAGGTTGGTCTCCGAAGTATGTCCCCAAGTCCATCATAGATGAAGCCCGCAGTCGAATGCAGGACCGCATATTGTTTGGCAGCGACTATCCATTCATTACGCCACAACGCTGGCTGGCTGATTTCGCCGCTTTGGAAGGATTCCCTCCAGAAGTCCGTCAGAAAATCCTTCACCACAATGCCGCCAGGCTCTTGAAACTGGCCGCGTAAGATATCTTATCCCGCACGTGTTTTTTCATTGACTCTCCCGGCGTGCGTCGGTACCCTCAAGCCACGCGATCTAGCCCCTGTGTCCGACAGCCTATGAAACGACTTTTCGTAATCAATCTAACTCTGGTCGCATGTGTCGCCCTGGCGTCGGCTATTGGCCTACTACAATCCGAAGCGAGACGCGCTCCAGTGGTCGATGAGGGTATCCTCGTTGGCGCTCGGGCCGTCGTGCGCGGGACTGTTCTCTCGAGCGCGTGTCGCGACAATGAGTCCAATCAGCAGGTGTTCACTTACACCAGGCTCAGAGTGGAGGAGGTCTTTAAAGGCCCGGTCCTTGAGGACGAGATCGTTCTCAAAGAGGAAGGCGGCGAATTTGGCAGACTCGGTGAACGTGTCTCCGGCACGCCTACATTCAAAATTGGGGAACACGTGATTGTTTCGCTGGACACCTGGCCTGACGGAAGCCTTCGCGTTTACCAAATGTTCCTCGGTAAGCTGACTATCGAACGCGACCGCGAGAGCGGACGCGAAGTTGTGGTACCCGACAGAGCTGATTCCGACGAAGCAGTGTTGACCGCGGCGGGCCGTGAGAGGTTCGCTTCATTCTCCAACAGCGATGCAGAAGAGTATTTCACCGCGCTTCGACGATCCGTGATTTCGCTCAAGCGTCGTTCTCGCAAATTTAGTGAGCAATACTACAGGGATGCACCACTGTTCCACCGCCCTCCGGAATACGATTCGATAATCAACAACGACGACTTTACGATTCAGTCGACTCCGCTTCCCGTCCTCACACGATGGTTCGAGGCCGACTCAAATACCTCAGTGGTGTTTCGAATAAATCCGGAAGGCGCGCCAATGCCAGGAGCGGTCGACGACGCGACAGCCGCAATTCAGATTTGGTCTACCCCGCCGGTCATTTCGCTCATGGTCGTTAAAGGTGATGGAAGCTCGTGCGGAGGAGTCGAAGGAGCCGGCCACATCGCGTTCAATAACTGTGACGGGCGTTTTCAACCCGAGGAAGGATGCTCGCGGATAATAGCTCGCGGTGGAATCACCTGGGACCGAGATTTCACGACGCAGGTGAATGGCCAGACTTTTCGCAAGGCGCTTCGAGGTTTTGTTTCCCTTAATCCATACTCACTTTGCAGCTTCGTGAGTGACTGCCAACTTCGCGAAATTATCACTCACGAATTGGGACACGCGCTTGGGCTCGGCCACTCGCAATACGCAGATGCAACGATGTTCGGCACCATTCATCAGGACGGTCGCTGCGCTTCGATCACGAGCGACGATGCGCGATCGCTAGCCTACATCTACCCTCTGCAGGACCCGGGTCCAAAACCTTTATCGATCATTACAAATCATTTGGAAAGCCCAATCGAGGGTCAGCATTACCTTCAGGTTATCGAGGCGCAGGGAGGTATTCGTCCTTACACTTTTTCGGTGGTGCTGGGCACCGGTCGTCTGCCGTCGGGCCTGAGTCTCGATCCGACCGGTGTAATCTATGGGGCAGCCTTCGCGAGTGGCACGGCAACCTTCAATATTGATGTGACCGACGGCGAAGGGACGACAGCACGACGAACCTACTCTTTAAACGTCGTTCCGCATTCATCAGAGCTCGATGGGCAGTTTCTCAGTCAGAACGTTTCATCTGCGGTGCAGCCAGGTCAACAGTTCACCGCCGTGCTTCGTTGGATTAACACAGGGACTCGCGCGTGGAATCCTGGCGCAGGATTCAGGGTTGAGTACGTGGTACCTCCGAACAACGAGACGTGGGGAATTGACCGCGTCACTCCAACCGGAATAATACAACCCGGAACTCAACTCGAATTAAGGTTTACTGCAACAGCGCCTTCAACACCGGGGGCTTATGACTTTCAATGGAAACTGGTTCAGAAGGATGAGCTAGCTATCTTCGGCGAGCTGTCAAAAAGCTTTTCTGTTTTTGTCTATCCATCTTTGCCGCCCTCGATCGACTCACCATCGACTTTGCAAGCCACGATAGGCGCACCTTTCAGTTTTCAGTTCAGCGCATTCGCTGGAACTGCGCCCTACACCTGGTCCGTGTCAGGAGGCACGTTGCCTGCGGGTCTTGCGCTTGATCCGGCGACCGGAATTGTGTCGGGAACGCCCGCTTCGATCGGCAACACAAGTTTCACAATTCGATTGACTGATTCGCGCGGACGATCCGCTGAAAAGCAGATTGTGATCAGCGTTACACCGGCGCAGTTGTCGGTGACCACCGAATCGTTGCCCGCGGGTTCGGTGGGAAGTAGTTACAGCGCTTCAGTGATAGCCGTTGGGGGTCGCCAGCCTTACTTGTGGACAATTGCGCAGAATTCATTACCTCCCGGATTAAGCCTCTCGAGTTCCAGCGGCATGATCTCAGGCATACCCACTACGGCTGGAGATTTTCCTTTCACCGTCAGAGTGATCGACAACGAAGGCCGCGCGTTCAACAAGTCGCTTTCGATAATTGTTTCGACAGCACCTCTGGGAATCTCGAATGTTGCTCCGGTCCAGACTACCAGAGGCGCAGCGTTCTCGCTTCAGATGGTCGCATCCGGAGGCACACCGCCCTATGCGTGGTCGATCGCCAGCGGCGCTCTTCCTTCAGGCCTCGGTATCAATGGGTCGACCGGATTGATCTCGGGCACGCCTGTAGTCTCGGGGACATTCTCCGCCGGCATCGCAGTGCGTGATCAGAATGGTCAGGAGGTAATCAACACCGTACAAATTACGGTGACTGAACCTGCGAACGCGCCGGTGATTGTTTCGGTAAAGTTCAAGGTACCGAAGCGCAAACTGATCGTCGTCGCTGATCGACTCGACCCGCAGGCTTCGCTGCTTGTCGATGGCTCAATCCTTTCAGCTAATTTTGATGCTGACCGGCTCATCGCGAAGCCGGTAAGCCTGGCGTCGGGAAATCATGAAATAAAGGTGGTGAATCCTGGCGGGGTGTCATCGGCTGCATTCACGATTTCGGTGCCTTAGGTCGCTTTACAAAATCAACGCTTCAATAACTTTGCATTTTTCTGCCGTCGAACCTTCGCCAGGGACCGGTACAAGAGGGATGGTGGCGCCTTGTGAGTAGAGCTCATCGAGGCGCGCGCGACAATTCTCCAGAGATCCACAGATCGCGATGCTATCAACCATCTCGTCAGACATCGCAGCGATTGCGAGTTTGGGTCGACCCGCCCGCCACAGTTCCCGAATGCGATCCGCTTCAGCGCCGAATCCTAGTCGAGTCAGCGAGGCGTGATAGTAGTCGCCCATGCCGCCAACGTAATACGCGATCGGCATGCGAGCTCGATTACTTGCGCTGACAACATCATCAGAAACAATAACGTTCACAAAAGGCGCAATCTCGATTCGACTTCCATCGCGGTTTGCCTGTCCTGCGCCTGCACAAATCTCAGTGATCCCATCTCGCAGACGCGCTCGGGGCCAATGTATCGGCAACCAGCCATCTGCAAGCTCACCTGCTTTTTGAATACTCTTTGGAGTAAGCGCGGCAAGGTAAATTGGAATGTCCGAGCGAAGAGGCTTGAAGCCGAGTTTGAAGCGCTGGAGCGAGAAACACTCTCCCGCAAAATTCACGCGCTCACCTTGCAGCAATGCTCGAATGATGCGAATCGTTTCGGCCAGGCGAGTAAGCGGCTTCTTGAAGCCGATGCCATGAAAATCCTCAACAACGCGGGCGCCGCTTGTACCAAGGCCCAAACGAAACCGGCCACCGGATATTTCATCAAGACTTGCCGCGCTCATTGCTATAAGAGCAGGGCTGCGCGAGAACACGTTGATGATGCCAGTGCACAGATGAATCCGCTGCGTGCAGGTCGCGAGCTCGGTGAGAACAGTAAAGGCGTCGTGTTCCCAGGCTTCGGGCATCCAAAAGGAGTCGTAGCCGCAGGCGTCTGCGGTTCGGACACACTCAATCAGCTCGCGTCGATCGAAGCCGCGTTTGTCGAAACCGGGCAGACGGCCGAGATAGAGTCCGAGTTTTCGCATCTGCGAGGTAAGTATGTTTTACAGTGAAAGAACGAAAGGCACGTTTCGATTTTATCCCCAAGTCCTAACAATTTTATAAAGCGTGGTTCGCTCCGCCGGGACGCGGCCGAGCTCCTTAATCCGTTCATGAAACTCTTCCGGCGACACATACTGGCCCGACTTCGATCCAGCTAAACGCGATATGTTCTCATCCATCAGAGTTCCGCCGTAATCATTCGCTCCCGCTCTCAAACAAGCCTGCGTTACGTCGCGAGACATTTTCACCCACGAAACCTGGATGTTGTCGATCCACCCCTGCAACATCAATCGCGAAAGCGCATGAATCTTGAGATGTTCCGACACTGTAGGACCCGGCCGCGCATCCCCTGACTTGTATAGCTGTGTGAATTCGTGAACGAACCCGAGCGGAACGAATTCAGTGAAGCCGCCAGTCTCTTTTTGAATCTCCCGCAACAGCATCAGATGACGAACCCAGTGATCTTCGCTCTCCGTGTGACCATACATCATCGTCGAGGTACTACGTATCCCGAGCTTGTGAGCTGTCTTGATCACATCGATCCATTGCGACACGCTGAGTTTTATGCGTTCGATGTTGTGCCGAACATCATCGTCCAAAATCTCAGCGGCAGTTCCCGGCAATGTTCCAAGCCCGGCGTCTCGCAGCATTGATAGATAATTGCGAAGCGGCATTCCGGTAAGCTCGACGCCATAGACGATCTCCATCGGTGAAAAGGCATGGATATGCATGTCGGGCGTTGCTTGTTTAATTGCCAGGAGAAGATCACGGTAGTAATGCGGATCAAGATCGCGCGGCAGCCCGCCTTGCACGCAAACCTCCCGAGCTCCGCGCTCCCATGCTTCAACGCTGCGGCGCTGAATCTCTTCGAACGAGTGGAAGTAGGCGTCTTTTTCTCTGGGCGCGCGACTGAATGCACAAAAGCGGCAGCCGATGAAACAGATGTTGGTGAAGTTTATGTTGCGGTTTACGACGTAGGTAACCACGTCTCCGACACGATTCTGGCGGACGAGATCGGCGGCGAGCACCAGAGCTTCAAGCTCGTGTCCTCGTGTTCTTGCGAGCACAAGGCCTTCGTCAAAATTCAGTTCTCGTCCTTCAAGGGCTCCCTGGAGAGCGGTTGCGACCGCTGGATCAATCATTGAGAGCAAGGAATCCAGCCTTCCTGGAGAATCCCACTGGATGTCTTGAAGGATGCTCATCAATATTCCCACCAGAAGCCGTCTTTCGGTTTCAGCTGCATGAACACCGATGCTGGATCGTCGACCTCACCCCACAGTTCTTTATGCTTCGGATCATCGGCTGAACCATAGTACTTCTTGCCGAATTCTCGATAAACGCGACCGCGCAGTTTGCGATCGGTGACCTCTTCAGCGCTGCCAAACATTGAGAGCCCTTTGTATTTATTCTGCTGGCCGCCATCGATCACCCAACCTATTCGAGGTTTGTGCTTGATGGCTTTCCATTTTGGGCTCTCAGTCGATGTGCCCACGTAGTAGTCGCCGCCGACAACGACGAACCAGACCGGCACGACTCGGGGATTATCACGTTCGATGTAGGAGAGCCGTAGAACTTCTTGTTTCTTGCAGAAGTCTTTGATTGATTTGGTTAGTTTCTTCAAGGCGTTGAAACCCAGGTAAGTTTGGTTCACAATCGTCAGAGTGAATCTAGCACGCTTGTGCGAGCATGGCCATCAAGCTTAGGGAAACAGCTCAACAAAGCTAGTCTCGATTTCGTGGCCAGAGCTCGCCCTTTGCTCGGGATTGCCCGGCCGAACACAAAGCACCGTATTAAATCCTACACTCGCCGCAGCATCCAACTCACCAACGACGTCAGATACAAATGTTATCGACGAACCTTCCAGATTCAGCTCAGCGGCAATGCGGCGATAGCTTTCAGGCTCTTTCTTTGCCCCTATGTTTGTGTCGAAATAGCCGCTGATCAGCGGCCTAAGATCGCCGGCTTCGGTATTTCCGAATAGTAGTCTCTGCGCAAGCACACTTCCGGACGAATAGATGTAGATGTTCTTCCCCTGTGCCCGCCAGCGTTCGAACGCCGGCGCTACATCCTCAAACACGCGGCTGCGAAGCTCACCCTTGCGGTAACCTTCCTCCCAGATCTTTCCCTGCAGTGATTTGAGCGGCGTCGTCTTTCGGTCCCGATCCATTAACCAGGACACATAGGTCGCGACTGACTCAATTGACACGTTCGCTTCTGAACGCTCAATCGACGGGGGAGCGTTACCCTGCTCCACGTCCGAGGCGTTCTCTACAAGCAATCCGGCGATGTCTTGCTGTACCGCAGGCAATGATCGGTTAGCGGTCAGGAAACTGCGGGCATTCTCTTTCGCATAAGGGAAAAGAATTCTGTAAACAAAATCGATCGGAGTGGTCGTTCCTTCAATGTCGAGGAGCAAAGCTTCAACAGGCGAGTTAGACTTTAGTTGAGTCAAGTTGGGCCTGGTCCTGGCAATCGGTCGCGCTAATTGACGGTCGTCTACAGTGTCTGCGCAGGCACGTACGACGCTCCAAAACACACTGGCTGATAGTTACTGTCCACGCCGGTATCTGTGTAATTTGGCGCCCACCCGGCTGGATCCTGAAAGAGCCGAATCGCCCTGATCTCGCGACTCTCGCACAAGTTGAACCAATGCCAGGTACCTTTCGGGACACGAATCAAATCTCCAGCTTCCACTTCAATCGATACGACCGCGCCGTCTCGAGGACGAATGTGAAACACACCGCGCCCGTGAATGATGTATCGAACTTCGTCTTCGTCATGCCAATGCTCGCGATTGAACTTGTTGAGCATTGCATCGAGACCGGGCGTTTGCGGATTTACGTCGATAACATCAGCGGTAACGTAGCCACCCTTTGTTTTGAGTTCCTCGATCTCCTCCGAATATGCTGCCAGGATCTCATTTGTGGAAGCGCTGGGACCAACAAGACGCGATGAATCCCACCGTTCATAATCGATTCCGATGCCCGCGAGGTAGGACGTGACTGTTTCGCTGTCCTTAATAGTGCGATTCTCATCAGGTACGGTTACGATAGCCATTGCTCCTCCTTCGAAGACGTTCGACAACTACTTGGATAGCATCAACCTTGACTGCGACCTTGAACTTCCAAAAGGAACTCCAGTATCTCAACGTGTCGCTTGGCTTCCGCGATATCTTTGCCCCAGGTATACATACCGTGACGCCGCAACAAAAATCCGTGAGCTTTTGGGTGCTCCACAAGGACTTTCTCAACATCTTTCGCGAGGCTCTGCATATCCTGCGAGTTTTCAATTATCGGCAGCCACTCTTGATGCTCGTGGGTGACGACGCCTTCCAATCCCTTCAGCATCTCATATCCTTCGATGCTCAACCCACGTCGCTCTGCATGCGCATCTGAAAGAATATTGCTCCAAACAGAATGGGTGTGCAATACGGCGCCTGCTCCGCGCAGTCGGACTACCGCAAGATGCAATAACGTTTCAGCGGAGGGTCTTCCTGTCCCTTCCAGTACCTGGCCTTGTTCATCTACTTCCAGAATATGACTGGCGGTGAGGTTGCCCTTGTCGATGCTGCTCGAGGTTATCGCAAGACGAAGCGGATTGAAGCTCATAACTGAACTGAAGTTCCCACTGGTTCCAAGCACCCAGCCGCGACGGTAAAAATCGCGCCCGATTTCCGCGAGATCCGATGCGACTGTGGATAAATTCTGTGATGCGTTCATCTCGTTTGATGAGTTCAGTGTGCGCCGCCGCTCAGGTTCAAACCGACTACTCCGATAATGATCAACACAAGTGAGATCAGCTTCATTGCAGTTGCAGGTTCCTTAAACCACATCACACCGATCGTCGCGATCAACGCAGTGCCCACGCCGGACCATACCGCGTAAGCAACGCCAACATCGATTTTCCTGAGGGCGAGCGTAAGCATTACGAAGCTCAAGGTGTAAAAGACAAACAACAATATAGAGGGCACAATCTTCGTAAACCCTTCCGAGAGCTTCATACAGGTCGTTCCGGTGACCTCAAGCAGGATTGCGAGGATCAGATAGATCCATGTCATCTCTATGTCCTCACTTTGTTGATTGTCGATCGCGTTCACGTACTAACAAATTTATTCGTTCTGTCTTTCCAGCGTAATCTGCGTAATCTGCGGATTGTTCGATGTTACGGGTCAGGGAAAACCTAATCCGCAGATTACGCAGATTACACAGATTAGGCGGAGAATGACAGAACGAATAAATTCGTTACTACGTGGAAGCTGCCAAGCCGAATTCGTCAGCTTTTCCGCGAACGTTAAGACGCAGCTTGTAATCGATGAATTCATTGTCGTGAACATACTCCGGATAGACACTAAGCCGCTCGACAAGCTCAAGACCCTCGGCGGCTGTTCGTGCCGAAAGCCGATCGATCTGAGGCCAGGGCTTTTCGGGATTGATGAAATCCGGTGTCAAAGGCGAGATCCCGCCCCAATCGTTGATCCCTGCTCTCAACAGAAATGGATAACGATCATCCGATAGATTTGGCGGCGCTTGCACGTTAATGTCCCACAACACCAGCCGAGCTACCGCGATCGTTCGAGCGTGATCCGTCTGACTCGGCTCCGGATGATCACACATGGGAGTCTCGGGCTTCGCTCTAAAGTTCTGAATGATCACCTCTTGAATATGTCCGTAGCGCTCGTGCAATTCGCGAATCGCAAACAACGAATCGACTCGATCTTCAAGCGACTCTCCGATTCCAATCAAAATCCCGGTGGTGAATGGAATCTTCAGCCGGCCAGCTTCCTCAATCGTCTTGAGCCTGAGCGCCGCCGGCTTATCAGGAGCATTGTCGTGAGCCATACCAGGCGAGAGCAAGCGATCACTGGTGCTCTCCAGCATCAGCCCCATACTTGGGTTGGAACGCCGAAGAGCTTCCAGGTCTCTTCGTCCCATCAGCCCTGGATTTGCGTGAGGGAGCAAAGCAGTCTCGTTCACTACGCGCTCGCACATCTCAGCAAGATAGGATAGGGTCGTCTTGTGTCCGAGCCGCGCGAGCGCGTCGCGCATTTCCGGAAACATAGCCTCGGGTCGATCGCCGAGACTGAACAATGCTTCCTTGCATCCCAATCGAGCGCCGGCTTCGGCGACTGCAAGGACCTCATCCGGCATCATCGTCTTCGCCCCAGGCTGCCCCGGATCTCGTCGAAACGTGCAGTACCCACAATAGTCTCGACAGAGGTTTGTAAGCGGGATGAAGACCTTCTTCGAATAGGTGACCCGCTTTCCTTTCAGCCGATCGCGCAAGTCGCGAGCGGCCTCAAGCAGCGATCCCAGCTGGTCATCAGCCTCGGCGCGAATCAGGACCGAGGCAGTATCCCTGGTCACAATTCCTTCGCGCGCAAGCGCAAGCGCATCATCAAACGAGACTGAACCGGTTAACCTGACGACTTGCATATAGTTTCGATTCTAATGGTCTATTGCTTTCTAAACGACGGTATCACCTCTTCAGCAAACCTGCATATCGACTCATGATTGAACGGCGTATTCGCAATCGGAATAAAATGTGTTACCCCGATTTCGATAAAACGCGATATCCTGTCACGCACTTCAGAAGCGGTGCCGACAAGCGCCCCTTTTTCATACTGATCGGGAGTGAGCCCAAAATACGCGGAATATCTTCGAAGGAGTTCATCTTTTTCCTGGCGCGAGTCTGTAACCAACGAAGCGCCGGCCCACGAAATCTCAATGTCATCAAAGTTACGACCTACAGCCTCGCAATGCTCGCGGAGCACTCCCATCTTGTGGAGGAACAGCTCTGGCGAGCCAAATGTATTCCATTGATCGGCATGTTTCGCCACCACCCGGAGAGTAAGCTTTTCCCCGGCGCCGCCTATCATGATCGGAGGATGAGGCTTCTGCACCGGCTTTGGCTCGCAGTAAGCGTCTTTGAGCTGATAATAACGGCCGTCAAACGTGAGCTGTTTCTCAGTCCACAAACGACGAATGATCTCTGCCGCTTCGTTCAAACGATGGATCCGCTCGGTAACCGTGTTGAAAGGGATCCCGTAGGCATTGTGCTCCATTTCAAACCACCCGGCGCCGATACCCATGATCAACCGACCTCCGCTGATGTGGTCCAGCGTAGCGCCCATCTTCGCCAGCACTGCCGGATTTCTGTATGTATTGCCGGTTACAAGAACCCCAGCGTGAACTCGCGAGCTCTCAGCCAGAAGCCCTGCAAGAGAAATCCATCCTTCGAAACAGGGACCAGTCGGATCGCTCAAGATCGGAAAGAAATGATCGAAGGTCCACGCGGTGTCATAACCGAGCGAATCTATTAGCTTCCACGTCGCACGAAGTTCCTCCCAGGTGGTGTTCTGCGGCGCCGTTTGAACTCCAAATCTAATCGGTCTTGCCATTGCGAGTCTCCCTTCTACCCGGCGCCCACGGTTTAATTCTGGTTATTAGAATTCTGATGATCGGCCTTTTGTCGATCTCCATTGCCAGGTACTGAACGTATTTGTCGCGCAGCTGTTGAACAGCGCGAGCGTGTTCCGCGCAGTCATTGTCCGGAGAGATAATTTCCGCCGATCCGAGCACCAGAACATACTTAAGCTCATTCCAATTTTCCGAATAATCGTCGATGACCAGCGCAACCGATGGATTAGCTTTAATGTTTCGCACTCGTTTGAGCTGATCTGCAGCAACACTCTTTGGCTTTTCGTCAATCGGGCTGTAAACGCGTTGACCATCGAACACGTAACAGATAGGTATCACTGTTGGAGTGTTGTTTTCCGCAACGGTCGCGAGCCTCGCAACGCGGTGCTCACGAATAAACTGCAGCGTGTCATCATCAATATCGAAAGCCATCGCAAAGAACTATGGTTTAGCACACGCGAGTAACAAACAATAATGATCGCAAGCGTGCAACAACGTTCATTTACAGGTAAACAGTTTTTCTGTCAGCTCCAACATGTCATCAACCGTCACCCGAGGATCAAATCCGAGCGCAGGTGGAGATTGAATCAAGTGAGTCACTCCGATTTCTCGGAGTCTCGCCGTATCTTCTCGAATCTGTTCCAGCGAACCAGTCATCGGAGTACGGTTATCGCCTGCTGGTTGTGGGAATACCATCGTGAAGGATCGGAGCACCACCTCCATTTGCTGTTTACTGGTGCGCCTGACAGTCTGTTGAAATTGTTTGATCATCCCTTCCAGCGCTTCAAAGCTCATAATCCCAGCCGGATTCCATCCATCTCCGAACTTCGCCGCGCGGTCAAACGTGTATTGGCCGAAGCCTGCAACATAGATCGGAGGATGAGGCTTCTGGATCGGCTTGGGTCCAACCATCGATTCCGGTATCCGGTAGAATTGGCCTTCGAACCTAACCGGATCTTTCGTCCATATCTCGATCATCGCGCGCAGGAATTCATCGCAGCGCGCGCCGCGTCTTTCAAACGGCGTACCAGCAGCTTCAAACTCGTCGTGCGACCACCCGGCTCCGACACCAACCAGCGCACGCCCGCCAGAGAGAACGTCAAGCGACGCAATCCGTCGCGCAAGCTGAATCGGTGAATGATACGGAAGAACCAACACGCTCGTTCCGAGCTGAATTCTTGTGGTATGAGCGGCTACGAACGTGAGCGTTTCGATGGGATCCAGAACGGATTGATATGTCTCAGGCAGTTTGCCGTCGGGGGCCGCCGGATATGGCTCCCTCGGAGCGAGCGGCCATAAGAGCCGCTCGAGTACCCACACCGAGTCGTAACCCAATTCCTCGGCGCGTTTCGCAACTCTTATCAGGGCTTCTGGCGATGCTTGCGGACCTAATTGCGGTAGCGAGATACCAAGTTTCATCGTACGTCGCGTCTCCTGCTCTAAAATTGGCAATGAGTTCACGGTATAAAGATTCAGTAGGGAAGTCAACGGATTGGGGCTGGGGGTTGGGGATTGGGGGTTGGGGTTGGGTTGGGGGTTGGAGATTAGACTTGGAGTTAGCGTTCGCGATTCGGTGATCGGAATTACTACCAGGTTGGCAACGTGTCTTACAACCAAGCTAATCCTAAGCGCCAACCCCAACCCCGAACCCCAACCTCTTCTCCCAACCCCCAATTCCTAACCCCCCATTTGAGTTTGTTATCTGGAATGTGTTAAAACCTGAGTACAACAAGAAATCATCCGCGGGGGAAAGTAGCATGGTGAGAAGATTCTGTTTGCTTGCAATCTTCAGCCTTGTGTTCTCCGCTGTCGCAATCGGCCAAGCCGCCAGACCACCGGCACAGACCAAAACCTTACCGCCTCCACCTCCTCCAGCTACTCAAAAGTTGCCTGACAACAACAACCAGGAAATGACTCATATGCCTGAGGAGATGAGGATAAAGATGGCGATAGCCCGCGCCGAAGAAGATCACAAAAAAATCCTCGAAGACGTCGAAAAATTGAGCAATCTCTCTGACGAAGTTGTTAAGGATTACGGTGATACCAAACAGCTGTCTGGTGACGACGTCAAGAAACTCGGCACAATCGAAAAGCTTGCCAAACGGATATTGACTCACGCCGGCGGCGCGGAAGTCGATGCGAAAAACGGCGTGAATGAACAATTACCGCTGGCTGATGCGATCGATATGCTTGGAACATCGGTGGCTAACATAAAAAAGGAAATGACCGCTGAGACTCGCTTTGTAGTTTCAGCAACCGTCATTGCCAATTCAAACGAGGTCATCAGCCTGTCTCGCCTGATTCGACGTTCCAAGAAAACAAATTGATGCGGAGCAAGATAGCAAGTCATGCATTTGGCGCGAGGTTTCGTCGGCGCAGTTGGTTGATAGGCTATCTCGTATTCGGCTTGATACTGGTTGCATCTGCATCCGCTCTGTCACAGGACAAGAAGAAACCACCCCAACAACAGCGCGACGACGATGTCGTACAACTTCACTCAGACCTGGTCGTCGTTAATTTGATAGTCACCGACGCCAAGGGTCAGTACGCACGCGGATTGACTGCCAAAGACTTCACGGTCTTCGAGAACGACGCCGCCCAGACCATTGACAAATTACTCACCGAAGAAACTCCTTTCGCGGCAGCGATACTCATCGATACCAGCGCGAGCATGGATTACAAATTTGGCCTGGTTCGAGCAGCGGCCGCGTCATTCATTGATCATATCCGGGAAGATGATCAAGTAGCCGTTTACGGATTCAATGACAAAATAAAAGTGTTCCAGGATTTTTCTGATCTGCATGACATTTCCGAGTACGTCTGGGATGCCAAAGCAGAAAACAACACGCGTCTGTACGACTGCGCCGATGAGGCGATCATCGCGCTGGAGAAACGGTCAGAAAAGCGTAAGGCAATTTTGGTAATCTCCGACGGTTGGGACACCACCAGTCGCAGTGCGACATTCGATTCAGTAATGAAGAAGGCGCTCGCTCTTGGCATAACGATCTATTCAATTCACCTGGTTGAAGACAGTGCCAGGATGGGGAGCAGCAGTAACGTGCTTGGACTGCGACGCGGACAAACAGAGATGAAAGAGTTCGCAAGTCAAACCGGCGGCCGCTATGTTCACTCTCCACAAGGGGACAAATTAGAAGAGGCCTTCACGGGTATCGTTGATGAACTGAGAAATCAGTACACCGTCACCTACTATCCAGCCAATCAGAAGCGAGACGGCCGCTGGCGCAAGCTCAATGTAAACACTTCGCGCCCTGGCTTGACCGTTCGCACTCGCAAGGGCTACTGGGCGCCGAAATGAACCTAACGGTTCAGCGCTGAACGTTAAACGTTCAGCGTTTAGCGTTCAGGGCACCTGCTAATTTCACCCGCCTGCTAGTAACTGGAACAGAGTCAAGAAATGCCCTTAACTCTGAACGCTGAACGTTTAACGTTCAGCGTTACTTGACTAAACTCCGCACCCGTACAACAATGTCTGCGGAAGGACAGGTTCCCAACTTAACCCCCATTCAAGTTTCCGCAGGAAAGCAGCTCTTCTCTCAGGAGTTTGTTATGCCTTCAAACAGGAAGATTACCGTGCAGGTAGTCGCGCTTCTTGGTGTCTTGTTGACGTCCGTTTCTGTCCTTCGCGCCGAAACCCAGTCGCTCGAAACATTGCTTGCGTATATGAAGAGTCCAAACGCGAGCACGCGACGCGACGCCGCCCACAAACTTGGCGAACGCAGAGTCCGGGACCAGCTCGCTGTGGAAGCCCTCTCAGTCGCCGCCCGCAAAGACGAGGATGCCGACGTGCGCGAGGAGGCGCTCCAGTCACTGGGCATGATCAAGGATTTCGCTGCGATGCCCGAGATGATCGATGCTCTAAAAGATCCAAAACCGGACGTTCGAGGCATAGCAATCAGATCACTGGTGGCTTTATATACCGAGCACGATATCGAGTTCATCACCAATCGTCGCGCGGGCTGGAATCTCTTCAATCCCTTTCTGGATACCAGCGATCACGAGATTGTAGAACCTTACATCAAAGTTGATCCTTCGATAGTGACTGCCATAGGAGAATCAGCGAGAGGCGACCGCGACCGAAATGTGCGCATATCGGCAATCCGCGCACTTGGGGTCTTGCGAGGGTCACTGGCGGTTCCACATCTCGCTGACGCGCTAAATGCCGATCAAGACGTACGCATTGAAGTGTTGCGAGCTTTTATCAAAATCGGAGACCAAAGCGCCGGCCCGAATCTCATACCTTTCTTCCGCGACTCCGATCACAAAATACGGACCCAGGCGATGGTTGCTGCCGGGCTGCTGAAATACAAACCTGCTGTCGAACCGTTGCTCTCGGTATACGGCCTGGGCCGTGAGAAGAAAGGGACATTCAAGTCGGTTGAAGACAGAGTCAAAGGGCGATTGACCTATTTGCCGACGCGCGACGAAGCGGCTCTGTGGGCGCTTTCTTTGATAGGCGATGAAAAGGCGGAGCAGACGTTTGTAGAGAACATGACAGACAATGATGCCGATCGTCGCCAATATGCGATTGAAGGACTGGCGCGCATTGCCGATACGCGTTACCTCGAGCAGATCTCGCGTATGGTACTGACTGAGAGGAATGGAGATGTAAAGCTCGCCGAGTATTGGGCGCTGTACAAGATGGGGAGCACTCCAAACATCCAGTATATTGTGCGCAAGCTGGAGACCGATCAGACTGATCAAGCGCGAGCTTACTTGTTGGAATCCAATCCGGCGGACCTGTATCCGCACATCAAATCGAGCAGCAAAGAGGTGCGACGCAAAGTCATCGAGATACTTGGACGTACCGGAGATCAAGAGACGATCAGGGAGCTTGAGCCACTGGTACTTACTTCGAGTTCTTCGACCGCCGACACGGCGACACTCGCGATCAAACGAATCGAATGGCGCATATCAGGGCGCCCGCGGGCAAGTGATGATGTGATGCAAAGAGTTCGACCACGGCGAGCCTCAAATCCATAAGCGAGCGGTCAGTAGTCAGTAGTCAGTAGTAAGTAGTCCGTCGTTCGTATGTGGTCCGAGGTCTCGTAATCTATCGCGACGTGACAGACGACTGACTACTGACCACTGACTACGGACCACTGACCCCTAACCCCTAACCCCTGACTACATTGCCTTCCCTCTTTTCATATCCCTAAGATAAACTTCGTCGCTGATTTCAACTCAAATCGGAGAACATGGATGAAGATTAACCTCGCCGCGCTCGCTTGCGTGGCGCTGCTTGCGACCCCTTCTACTAACGCACAAGATCTGGTCTCAGAAGCCAAAAAAAAGATGGAACGACCGGAATTGAAACGTGCCTTTGAATATGTGGATGCGAATAAAGATTCGATACTCGCAGAGTGGATCGCGCTCACCGAAATAAACGCGCCATCCGGGAAGGAACGGACGCGCGCCGAGGCGGTTCGCAAGGCGCTCGAATCACACAAACTCGACAAGATTTATTACGACAGCAAGGGCAATCTCATCGCAATCAGGAAAGGTACCGGCGGCGCAAAGCCGGTCGTCTTTGATGCGCATCTTGACACGGTTTTTCAGGAAGGACTGAAGATCAAAGCGCAGGTCCGGGATGGGAAAGTTTACGCGCCGGGAGTCGGCGACGATACGCGTAACGTAGAGGCGCTCATCGCTTCAATCCGCGCTCTCGATGAAGCCGGCATCAAAACCAAGGCGGATCTGATCTTCGTGTTCACCGTAGAGGAGGAAACGTCCTTTGGTGGAGTAAAGCATTTCATCGCCGAGAACAAAGACCGGATTGGGCAATACGTTGCTCTCGACGGGGGATACGAAGGCCTCAATTATGGCGGTATCGGCATCAACTGGTACAAGCATCATTTCATCGGACCAGGCGGTCATACTACTTCCAAAACTCCGCCATACTCGGCGACCATACCGCTGGCGCGCGCGATTACCAGAATCTATTCTCTAGAGCTGCCAAAGGATCCGGTGGTGCATTTGAACATCGGAATGCTCGGCGGCGCCGATGTTGTGAATGCCAAGGCTTCCGACGCATGGTTCACGATCGACCTCAGATCCACAGATCAAAAACAGATCGATCGCTTCGAACAGCAGATAGCCCTGATACTTCGTGAAGAGGCGGAGCGAGTAGGAATGACGGTCAAGACAGAATTGCCGGAAGAGAAGGTCCCTGCAGCTCAGAGTCCCGGCAGTCGCGATTCGTTCACCGTCCGCATGGCTGAAGCTGTGCACCGCGCGATTGGATTTGAAAACGTGCCGGTTGGCAATAGCGCGTCAAACAACGCGAACATCGCTTTGTTGGCAGGATTGCCTGCGATCTCTACCGGCTGCGCACCGTGTGGCGGAGATCACTCGATGGGAGAATGGTGTCAAATTGAACCCTTATACCGCGGGATCAAGAAGCTGATCCTGCTCGAGGTAGCACTGTCAGAGAAGTAGCGAATGCAATCGTCAGACAGCCCGCAGTTCACGGACGGCCGTGACCGACGGTCGCGACAAATTGGAGGAAAACATGAGAGGTCAAAGTGTTCTGTTTCTGGCAAGCTGGATAATTCTGCTGGTTGTCTCGATTGCCATTCTTCTGATTTCTGCTCAATCGCTCTGGGTAGCGTACAGCGGTCAACGTGATGGGCTTACGCCAGAGTATGCGCTCACGCAGATCCAGGAACATGGAGGAGAAGAAGCGGTAAAGGCGTTCCGAGGTCGTCGAGTGACTGCCGCAACCTGGGCGATGGCCTACGGGCTCCTGGCGATCGGAGTTGTACTGCTACCTTATCGTCGCGGCGAGAAGTGGGCCTGGTGGTTCCTGCTGATATCCCTTGGCCTGTCGCAAATTTTGTCTCTCGCGCGCGCTGTGACGATAGCTACGATTACTGGAACTGGAGCGCCTTCGATTGTGCTTGCTTTTTTGTTGCTCGGCCTCCTTGCGGGTACACCGCGAATCTTTCGGCCTCGTATTGAAGGGCTAGATACATAGAACCCGTTTCAGCCTCTCATAATTACGTCCCATTGACACTCATTAGTAGCGGTCTATATCATTAAAAGTCACGAATTACCGGAGCTTTGGCCGTCGCGACACTCCTCGATTTCGCGCGCCCATCCATCCCAATGGAGTCTTTATGTTGATCCGAAAAGCCGCGTTGGTCTTAACAATCGCACTCTTATTCTTGACCTCAACTCCCGCGGTCGAGCTTTCACTCACGAGACACGCCACTTCACGCGGCGCAGAAAATCAGCTCTCCACCGAGCGCATTGCGAAGCATATTCAATTCCTCGCCTCAGACAAACTCCAGGGACGGCGCGCCGGAACGCCCTTCGCCGACCAGGCGGCGAAGTACATCGAATCCGAGTTCAGAAGTTACGGCTTAAAACCCGCCTCGCCATCCGGCTTTCTTCAACCTTTCAGCTTTGTTTCGTCCGTAAAACCAGGTGATCAAAACTCCTTTGAGTTTAAGTCCCCGAGTGGTTCCCAAAAGCTAAAGACGGGTGAAGCTTTTATGCCTCTGGCATTTTCACCGTCGCAACCCGTTTCGGGCGAGGCGGTATTCGTGGGATACGGCATCAGCGCTCCAGAGCTCGGGCTGGACAGCTACTCCGGCATAGATTCAAAGGGGAAAATCGTTATCATTCTCCGAGGCAGCCCCGACGGCGACAATCCCCACGGCAAATTCGCGGAATTCACTCAACCGGGCCTGGAGATTCAAAACAAGACATTGAAGGCGCGCGAAAAAGGAGCGGCGGGAGTCGTATTTGTCAGCGCAGAAAAAAGCTTCCATGAAGATCGGCTTTCGAGACTTCGCCACGATCTGAATTTCCTGGATTCTGGAATTCCGACGGTGGTCGTGAACCGTGATGCGGCCGCTTCAATCCTGACTGCAGGTGGCGCATCGCTCTCAGCTGCTGAGGCAAAAGCGAAAGAAGCCAATTCAGCTTTCAATCTCAAGGACCTCACCATCAAGTTCAAAACAGACGTCGTCAAAATCAACGGGAACAGCGCTAATGTGGTTGGGGTGCTGCCAGGAAGCGATCCACAGCTCTCATCTGAATACGTAGTACTTGGTGCTCACTACGATCATCTCGGGCTCGGAGGGCCGGAGTCATTGGCTGCCAAACCTGAAGGCGAAATTCATCACGGGGCCGATGACAATGCTTCCGGGACAACCGGCCTGTTGGAAATCGCGCGCGTGCTCGCAGCGGAGCGCTCAAAGGTAAAGCGTAGCATCATGTTCATCGCGTTCAGCGGTGAAGAACTGGGGTTGCTGGGATCGGGAGCGTACACGAAAAACCCGTCAATTCCGCTCTCCACTACAGTCGCTATGCTAAACATGGATATGATTGGCAGGCTCCAGAATGGCTCACTGTTTGTGGGTGGGGTCGGAACGTCGCCAGCCTGGAAACCGCTGCTCGAGAAGCTAAACGGAACGATGAGCCCGACCGCCAGCGCTGCTGGAAACGGCTCAGGGAGCCGGTTTCAGAAACTGAGCTTCGGCGAGGATGGCTTTGGTCCCAGCGATCACCAGTCTTTTTACGTTCGCGATATTCCGGTGTTGTTCTTCTTCACCGGCACTCACGATGATTATCACAGGCCTTCGGACACAGCCGACAAAATCAACGTCGAGGGATTGAAAAACGTCGCTGAGTTCGTTCGAGAGATTGCGGTGTCAGTAGCAAACGAACCGCAGCGAATCGCTTTCACCAAGGTGAAGGTGGAACAACGACCTACGGGCCGTGGATTTCGAGTCTATCTTGGGACGGTGCCGAACTATTCTGATCAAAATGATGGCTTGAAACTGGATGGCGTTCGACCGGGCTCCCCGGCTGAGAAAGCCGGGTTGCGCGCGGGTGATATCGTCATAAAGCTTGGCAAGATGCCGATCAAGAATGTTTACGACTACACCTACGCCCTAGGTGAGATGCGCGGCGGAGAGGAAGTCGAAGCTGTCATTCGCCGGGACGGAAAAGAGATGACCTTAAAGATCACGCCGGAAAAGCGACAGTGAAAAAACGCTACGCGTTAAACGTTCAACGTTCGTCGTTCAGGGTTTAACGTTTGTCGTTCAGGGTTCCACCTTGAACTTCGTGGGTCGTTTCAAGAACTCCGACTCTTTAAGCTAGTAGCACGCTCATAGCTCACGGACGCTGAACCTTGGATGCTGAATCCCAAACGGCGACAACCGAAAAGCTGAACGCCGAACATCGAACGCTGAACGTTCAAACTCTGATCCCAGCGAGGAAGACATGCTCTTAGACGGAAAAACCGGCATCGTATTTGGGGTCGCGAACAAGCGGAGCCTCGCGTGGGCAATAGCTAGTCGCGCTGCGGAAGAAGGCGCTCGAATCGCTCTGACGTATCAAGGCGATCGCCTCGAAGAAAATGCGCGAGACCTCTCTGCGTCTCTGAAAGATCCTCTGGTTTTGTCCTGCGACGTGACTCGCGATGAAGACATAACCGCGGTTTTTTCAAAAGTTAAGGACGAATTTGGTTCTCTCGATTTCGTAGTGCACGGAATCGCCTATGCCTTACGTGAAGAACTGGAGGGCGAATACATCACCACCTCACGCGAGGGTTATCGAATCGCCCAGGACGTGAGTGTTTATTCGCTTACCGCAATCGCGAGAGAAGCCGCGCCGCTGATGGAAGGCCGCAGCGGGAGCATTTTGACGTTGACTTATCTCGGCGGCGAGCGAGTTATTCCCGGCTACAACGTAATGGGAATAGCGAAAGCCGCGCTCGATATGAGCATGAGATACCTGGCCGTCAATCTCGGCGCTCGTGGCATCAGGATCAATGCAATTTCCGCAGGACCGGTGAAGACATTGGCGTCCGCAGGGATTGGAGGGTTTTCCAAGATCCTCGAACACATGCGCAACCACGCCCCGCTTCGTCGCAACATCGATCAGTCTGAAGTGGCGGACGCGGCAATGTTCCTGCTGTCGAATATGTCTCGCGGTGTCACAGGAGAAGTCCTACACGTAGATTGCGGCTACAACATTATGGGAATGTAGACTATATGGGAATGTAGACTATCGTCGTCGCTCTTCCGGAGCCCAAATATATTTATGTAGCTGTAACTGAAATCTCGCGCGCAGCTTATCCTCGAGCATCCAATTAACCACCTGTGCTGGTTCAATCATCCCGAAAGCAGTCGATATCAAAATATTTACTTTGTCTTCGAGGCGATACTCGCGGATTGTACTTAAACTGAATTCGTAGTCGCCGCGATCGGCGATCACAAACTTTACCTCGTCAATTGGCCGAAGGTGCTCGATATTGGACCAAAGATTCTTTTCGCTTTCACCAGACGCGGGACATTTCAGATCCATTATGCGAATGACTCTGGGATCAAGCTTCGATATGTCGCGATGGCCTCCGGTTTCGATCAAAACAGTGTAGCCGGCATCAGCCAGTCGTGTTGCGAGCTCGTAGATTTCCGGTTGCAGCAGTGGCTCGCCGCCCGTGAGCTCCACGAGCTCACAAGGGTACTTCTCGACCTCCGATAGAATCTCATCGATTGACATCCTGGTCCCGCCAGTGAACGTAAACTCTGAGTCGCACCAACTGCATCTTAGGTCGCACCCGGTCGTGCGGACGAACACGCACGGCAAACCGGCATAACTCGATTCACCTTGAATGCTTTGATAGATTTCAGTGATTCGCATTCGGACCTTTTCACGGAACATTCTAGCCCGTCTGGGCGTCGCTTACGAAGTGACCTTGGCGACTTGTCGTCGGGCGGTAATCAGGTTTTGTCGACCTCTGACACTCTCGCAAACATCGCCGCAGACCCGAGCAAATTGAATTGAACGGTGACATTGATTGTGACCGATTCTCGCATTTTGACCCTTCGATTACCCATCCGGGAATTTCACCATGACGGAAGCCTGAGCCGCTTCATTCATTCCGCTTCCTCCCTGCACTTTAGAGACTAGGCGGTAACCCTTTTACTTTCAGCGCTTACATGCATCCGCGGAATGCGCTGTATGCAGGCAAATTGGTCGAAAGGTATCTACGTCGAAATCCGGCTATGTTACTGTAATTGCGGCACGAACATTGAATAGGAAACGCGATTCGGATTGCCGATGCGCCAGGAGTGTCGCTGAGAAAATGGCCGCAGTCATACAAGAGAAACGGGCGAGATTTGAGAGCGAGACCTCAAGCCGCTTCATGGACCTGGTCTCGGCGGCCGGCCTGTCCGTTTTCTTCTACGCCGTCTATGTAGTTGCCAGCGGGGAACCCACACTCGATTGGATTCTGCTCGGATTGGTTACGACCCTGGTAGTAGGTCGCACCACAATACGAATACCGAAAACTGAGAGTACTGTAACGCTCGACGACACGTTCATCTATATCTGCGTTCTGCTGTATGGCGTGTGGCCCTCAGTGGTACTCGCGGGCGTCAACGCAATACTGTGCTCGCTTCGATCTCCGAACCGCAGAAAAGTCGCTCCGTTCAACGCCGGAGCCATGAGCCTTTCAATCTTCATTTCGAGTTCGGTTATCACATTCGTATTTGGTGAGCCCCATGATCTCGCCGTAGACTCGAGCCGTTTGATACTGGCCGCCGAATCACTTGCGCTGGTGCAATATCTGTTGAGCTCAAGTCTGGTCAGCACCGTTGGCGCTCTGCGAAATGGCCGGAGTCTCATCGCCAACTGGCGAGAGTCCTTTTTGTGGACATGGATGTCGTACTTCTCCGGCGCTGTTGCAGCCTGTCTGATTGTAAAGCTTATTACCGTTATTTCGTTTTATGCATTCATCGCCGCAGTGCCGGTGCTCGCAATAACGTTCCTGACCTATCGCAATTATCTTGAAAAAGTTCAGTCCTCCATACGACACGTGGAAGAAATGACTGATTTGCATTTGCGTACTATCGAGGCTTTGGCCATCGCTATCGACGCCAAGGATGAGGTCACTCACGACCACGTGCATCGTGTTCAGATCTATGCTACCGGCCTGGCACAACTGTTTGGTCTGGGAGAAGCCGAAATCGAAGCACTTAAAGCAGGGGCGCTCCTGCATGACATCGGCAAGCTCGCGGTGCCCGATTATATTCTTAACAAACCCGATAAGCTGACGAGCGCGGAATTCGAAAAGATGAAGGTCCATACGATCGTGGGCGCAGAGATTCTTACGCGGGTCGGCTTCCCATATCCGGTGGTCCCCATTGTTCGTCATCATCACGAGAGATGGGACGGCCGCGGCTATCCCGATGGGCTGCGCGGTGATCAGATACCGATGACCGCTCGGATTCTGTCGGTCGTCGACTGCTTTGATGCGGTTCGCGAGGATCGCCAATATCGCAAAGCAATGACCCGCGAACAGGCGGTCGCGTTGATTAAGGGCGGCAGCGGAACAATGTACGACCCTGAAGTCGTCCGGATGTTCCTCGAATACCTCCCGCAATTCGAAGCTGAAATCGCCCGGCAAAAGAAAGAAGCAAAACCGGCGCGGCCAAAATTAGACGGAAGACCCTTTAACGGTACGTTCAAAAGGGAAGGAAACTCAGTCGCTTTTGAGCATATTCGCAATGCGCATCGTGAAGTAATCACTCTTTATGAGATTGCGCAGACAATCGGCAACAGTCTGGATCTCCGGGATATGTTCGCTGTGTTCTCATCACGTCTTCGCGACATCGTGAGTTACAGCACGTGCGTGCTCTACCTCCAAAAGCCCCATTCAATTGACATCGAGGCGATCCACGTTAGCGGTCGAAACGCGGAGCGCCTGAAGGGCGCAAGCATGCTACTAGGTTCTGGAGTAACCGGCTGGGTGGTCTCGAACCGACAGCCGATGTACAACTGCGATCCGCAGCTCGATCTCGCGGCAGCACGCGTTGACCTGGAGACCTCGTATCTTTCGGTGATCGCCGTCCCCTTGCTCAAGGGCGACGAGGTACTGGGCGCACTCACTCTCTATTCCGCCGAGATGAGCGCCTATGAGCCGGACCACCTGCGCCTTGTCGAAGCTGTCGCCAAGCTTGCGGCCGATGCTATCGCCAATGCACTGCACCATGAGGAGACAGAAGCGAGCGCGTTGACAGACTCCCTCACGGGTCTCGCTAACGCGCGCGCGCTGCGGCTTCGCTTCGAGGAGGATGCCGACCACGCGAGAAGATACGGCGAGCACCTTGCCCTCTTGATGATGGACGTAGATAGCTTGAAGAAAGTGAACGATACGCTTGGTCATACCGCCGGCAACGAAATGCTGCGAAAAGTAGCTCTCTTGCTCTTGAGCCAGCTTCAGGCAGAGGATTTCTTGAGCCGATACGCGGGCGACGAGTTTGTTGCTCTGATTCACATTGGAGCTGTAGAAGGACGTGACCTGATCCAGCGCCTTCAGCAGGCAGTTGATAAGTACAGATTCGGAACGAACGGATCGAGCGCCTCAGTCGGTATAAGCATCGGTTCCTCCTGCTTCGGTGCAGACGGCGAAACATTTGATGAGTTACTCCTGGCCGCTGACCGCGCGATGTATACGGACAAGCTCCGGCGCAAGGCAATGCTGGCTGTCTCAGGCGATCTGCAGTCGGTTAAGGCCGACGAATACCGCGTAGTTTGAGGAGTGACGCTTTTAATCGCCGAAATAGTCACATCTGGCAGTGCAGGTTTCGCGAATGGTGACTCGATGAAGCCCTTGCAGTCGTCCTTCTAACCGCTGCCATATCCAACGAACCAGGTTTTCACTTGTAGCGTTTTCCAGCCCGTCGATGTCATTTAAGTAATAATGGTCGAGCCGCTGTCTAAGCGGTTCGAATGCATCGGTTATTTCAGCGTAGTCGATGAACCAACCGGTCTTTGGGTCTACTTCTCCTCGGACGGCAACTTCGCATTTGAATGAGTGACCGTGCAGTCGAGCGCACTTGTGATTCTCGGGCACGCGCGGAAGGCGATGAGCGGCTTCAAAAGTGAATTCTTTGACCAGGTCTACGACCATTTGCAGTCAATCTTAGCCTTGCGCCCGTTCGATGGGCAAACACCCACAGAAAACAGTACTGCTAGCAGGTGTCTAATCGGTGCGTTACACTGAGACTGCTCGATTTCTTAAACGGGGTAACGAATTTATTCGTTTTGATTCACACGCGCACGGGCTGGGGAACGAACGAATAAATCGTTACTACGTGGATGGGTTAACGACCTACGCATTGTGAGCAAACGATCTGACAATTCAAAACGTCCTTTCGTCACTGTGAAATTCGCGCAGTCCCTTGACGGGCGTATCGCTACATCTACAGGCGATTCGCGTTGGATCAGCAGCCCGTCTTCGCTGCGACTAAGTCATAAGCTTCGACGCGAGCACGACGCAATTCTGGTCGGCATAGGAACAGTTTTGAGCGACGATCCTCAGCTGACTGTCAGGTTGCTGAAAGGACGCGACCCGTTGCGAATCGTCGTTGATAGCAAGCTGCGCATTCCGCTCAATTCTCGCCTTTTAGCTAACGGAGCTGCGAACGGAACGCTTGTGGCAACGGCACTCTCCAGCGACTCCCAGCGAACACGAGCTATTCAAGACGCAGGAGCTGAAGTCCTGCGCCTACCCAAAGCCCGTAACGGGCCAGGGATTGATATCTCTCGTTTGCTGCAAGAGCTTCAACGACGCGGTATTCAGTCGGTGCTCGTTGAAGGAGGGAAAGCGATCATCACGTCATTGTTCAATGCGCGAGCAGTTGATCGATTGGTTGTGATAATAGCCCCCAAAATAATAGGCCAAGGGACAGAGGCTATAGGCCAACTCGGAATCAAGAAACTTGAAAGAGCAGTTACGTTCGCGTCGGCAAAAACACGAAAACTCGGCGACGACATCATATTTGACGGACGCTTGAAATGAATTAGAACCCACTTAGTAACTAATCTGTTCGTTTTCTAATCACATCTGGAACTCATCCTTCCTCTTTGGTGTCAAATCAGACAACACCTATACCAGGGCGCACATCATCAATGGCAGGAGGGAACCTTGTCTAAGTCCACTACCCGTCGTTTTCAGTCACCTACGCCTACAATCAACGTCACCCCATTAATAGACGTCTTACTGGTGCTGCTCATCATTTTCATGGTGATTCAGCCACAGAAAGAAGCAAAACTGCCCGTAATGGCGCCCACGGAAGCCCCACCAGGCATACCGTCTTCTTCGGAAATATTAATGCTGAGCCTTTCGGACACTATGCAGCTCGAACTGAACTCGAAATCGGTTGACTTAAGCGAGCTCCTTCCGCTGCTGAAGGATCTTATGGAGCAACGACCGGTTGACACACGGACTCTTTACATCAAGGCGCCATCGGGGATTACTTACGGGCCGGTAGTAAACTTGATTGATCTGGCAAAAGGAGCTGGGGTCGTCACGATAGGGTTAGTGCAAAACGCAGTGTGAGATGCCAGATGGAAGACACAGATAGTAACGAAATCTTCGTTCTGTTACTTTCATAACAAATAAGTTTCGCTGCTGCCTGTTAGATCTCAGAAGAGACTCAGCTTGATGCTTAGATACTTCCTCGGATTTTGCCGAAAATCGTACATAAGTTTCACCATTTCGGCTGTAGTCTGATTTAGATTGTTATAGAGCCGGTCATCGTGAAGGAGTTTTCCTGCCGACCCTTCGCCCTTATCGAGCCGTTCGCTGATGTTTCTGAACGATTCAATCGAAGCCTGAAGGTCATCGTGCAACTTTTCATCCTTTATGAATTTGCCTAAAGTGCCATGGCCAGCCTCGATGTCTTCGGCGATCCTTTGAAGCTTCTCCGTAGTATTGTTGAACTTGGCCAGCACGTCCGTAGCCTGTTTGTAAAATTGCTCATCGTTTACAAACTTACCCAATGTTCCCTTTCCGGCTCTTACGTCAGCAACCATCGATTGCACATTGTTGGTTGCGGCCCTCAGATCGTCGTAGAGTTTCGGATCATTGACCAGGCGCGCGAAGGTCCCGTTGCCCTTTGAAACCCTGGCGCCGACTTCCTGAAACTCCAGCACCGCGCGGTTCAAATTCACGTAAAACGCATCGTCGTGCAGCAGTTTGCCGACTGTGCCCTTCCCCTGATTGATGTTGTCCATCAGTTCCTGAAGCTGTTTGCCGACGGTGTTGAACTGTACCAGGATGTCATTTGCGCCCGAGAATATTTGCGCTAAGCCTTGCTGGTCAGCACTCGGGATTTCGCCGCCATCAGCGATTGGCTCTGCGCCCTGCGTCCCTGGGGTAATATCGATTACACGATCGCCAAGAAACCCCTGTTGTGCCAGGACAGCCTGCGAGTCCCTTCTGATCCGGTTGTCCACTTCACTGGCGTCGACGACCATCGTAACCACAATTGGTTTTTCGTCTTTGCTTGTCGGGACCGATCCAAACTCAACGCTGTTGACCTTCCCGACGTTCTTTCCGGCCAACCTGACCTCATCACCTTTTTTCAACCCATCGGCCGCGCTGAACTTGGTACGATAGGTCGCGTTGCGTTGAAAGAACGGTATTCCGCCGCTTACGCTCAGAATAAAAAGGATAAGGATTGCAATAGTTACGACTACCAGAATCCCGACCCGCAATTCCGACAATGTAGTTTTCTGTCTTGGCATAAAACCTCCTGAAGACGGGTGACCGACGACCGACACCGGTGATCGCCGACCGATCGCCCGTCACCGGTCTCCCTTATCCTACTTTAAAGAAGTCCTGAATGTATGGATCATCACTTGACCAAAGCTGCTCATCAGTACCGCTAAACACTATTTTCCCCTGTTTGAGCATGATGAAGCGAGTGTTAACCAAACACAAGTTTCCCTGTTCAGTGCGAAACTCAACATCACCGTTTTCACCGATTGTCGCGAATGAAGAGGACAGGATTTTTATGTCCTCCAATCTATGGGTGACAAATATTGAGCTTACTCCCTCGAGATCTCTCAGCTTCATCGCAAGCTCAAGGATCGTTCTCGCCGTCGGCGGATCCAGACCGGCAGTCGGCTCATCAAAAAGAATCAGCTTAGGGCTTCCCACCAGGGCCCGTGCTATCCCGACTCGCCGCCTCATACCGCCCGATAGTTCTGACGGGCGCATATACATCGTGTCTTCAAGATTCACGAAACGCAGCATCCTGCGGACGGCTTCCTCGATTTCATCCTCCGGCAAACCTTGCTCGAATAAACGAAAGCCGACATTCTCATATACTGAAAGCGAGTCGAATAGAGCTCCATCCTGAAAGACCATGCCGATTTTCTTCCGCACGGCATTGAGCTCTGACTCATTCATCGCCACAACATCATCGCCGTCTATCAGGATTCGGCCGTTCTGTGGCTTGATGAGTCCCAATACCAGTTTAAGTATCGTCGACTTTCCGGTGCCAGACCCACCCATAACTATCTTTGTTTCGCCGGGATTCACCATGAAACTGACTTCATCCAGGATGACTCGATCGTCATAACCCATGGTGACGTCTCGAAATTCTATTGCGCTATGGTTGTGTTGTTCGGACATTATGCACTAGCTAAAAGCCTGAATTAGTTTCTGTAAGAAGAAATCAGATGCCAATATCAAAATATCTGAGAGCACAACGGATTGGGTAGTGGAACGCCCTACACCAACAGTTCCTCCATGAGTACGCAGACCCGCCCGACAACTGACCGTGGCTATGATGAAGCCGAACATGACAGGTTTGACCAGCCCGCCAATCAGGTCGTTATAGGTTAGCGCATCCTTTGCGGACCGTACGTAAACCGAGCTTGGTACTCCCATCAATGAGCTTGCGACGGCCCAACCACCGACTGATCCCACCATATCCGCCAGCACCGTCAGGGCCGGGCACATGATCATCAGCGCCAACAACCGCGGCCAAACAAGCTTCTTGATTGGATCGGTTCCGAGCGCGCGCATTGCGTCGACCTGCTCAGAAACGACCATCGATCCGAGCTCAGCAGTGATTGCTGAGCCGACTCGACCCGCAAGCATCAAGGACGCCAGCACCGGACCCATCTCACGAACCAGAGAAGTCATCACCAACTGTCCGGTCTTTGCGGTCGCGCCAAATGTCTTTAGTGTCGGGGCAGTGTTAAGAGCCAGGATGCCGCCAGTGAATGCGCCGGTCAGTACGATTATGAGGATAGACCCGACGCCGATCAGGTCCATCTGGGTAATAATCTCGCGGAAGTAGTGAGGCCTCGACAGCGCGCGCCGGAAAGCGCGCGCGGCCATCAGGGTAGCTTCCTGGATCTCGTGGACGGCCTCAAAGAATGGATTCATCAGTCAAAACAGGCGTGTAGCTCTTTGATTTTGACAAGCAAATTCTAGGTCTCTGTTACGCTGATCGCAAACACAAACCCCGGTAGCCAAGAGTCGAGTAAGGGTTCGAATCGCGAGCCGCAACCTTCATTGGACACCAATCCAAAATGCAAAAGCCTACGACCCGAAATTCAATAAAAGAGATACTTACGCCAGGCCTCGTCGGTGCGACCGAGGTAACGGATGATCTGACGGTTGACGTGCAGGTTGTAAGCTTGCGGACGCTTGAGGAGCCTCATCCCGGCTGCTTCAGGAGAGCGGTCTCCTTTCCGGTTATTGCAAGACCGGCAACAGGTCACCAGATTCTCCCACGCAGAATCACCTCCACGGGAACTTGGAATGATATGATCGAGCGTCAGGTCCTGAGGAGGAAATACACGGCCGCAGTACTGGCAGGTGTTGTGGTCGCGGAGCAAGATGTTCTTGCGCGAAAGGCTCTTTCGTTCAAACGGAATGTGAATGTATTCGATCAGCCGGATCACCGAGGGCATAGGCATTGAGAACCGAGCCGAGTGCAACCATTGGGCAGAACTCTCCTCCGCATTCGCAACACCCTTAAGAATCAGCACCACTGCGCGTCGCGCCGTGCATACATTGATCGGCTCAAAGGAGGCGTTCAGAACTAGCACCCGAGAGTTCATTCTGAAATCGAAATATAACTTGGCTTCCACAATCCTGTCAAAGTTTGCAGGTCGGAAGCTAATCTACCAACGCACGTTGGCGGGATTACGGTCGAAGTATCTGACTCTCTCATTGCCCAAATGCCCCGATACATGGTTTCCTTATGGTTCCGTAACCGCCTTCAATTCAGGCCCGACTGGAGAAACGTATGAACAAACCCAGAACCCATCGCGTCGCATTGATCACGATAATTCTTCTTTCTAGCGCCCTGCTAGCGCCTGCGCAGACGACGAAGACCACTGTACCTAACGATCTCGACGAATTCGCGGGTCGCGTGTTGAAGGAGTTTGAAGTGCCGGGCCTCGCGGTCGCAATTGTCAAAGACGGCAAGGTGGTGCTCGCGAAGGGCTACGGCGTACGCAAACTGGGTGACCCGACTCCTGTCGATGAGAACACCCTTTTCGGCATAGCTTCAAACACCAAGGCATTTACAACAGCCGCACTCGCGATGCTGGTCGATGAAGGAAAGATCAGTTGGGATGATCCAGTGACCAGGCACTTGCCGTCATTTCAGCTATATGATCCCTACGTCACCCGCGAGATGACTATCCGAGACTTACTCACTCACCGAAGCGGGCTCGGACTCGGAGCGGGCGACTTGTTGTTTTGGCCTCCGTCGGATTACTCGCGAGACGAAATAATACGAAGGTTCCGTTACGTAAAACCGGCAACCAGTTTCCGCAGCCGTTACGCCTACGACAATGTCCTCTATATGATCGCAGGTCAGCTGCTCGGCGCAGTTGCCGGAAAGTCGTGGGATGATTTTATAAAAGATCGCATCTTTAGCCCGCTTGGAATGACAACCAGCAACACTTCCGTCGCTGCGTTGACGTCAAGTCGCAACTCAGCAGCTCCGCACGCGAAAGTTGAGGGTAAGCTTAAGACCCTCTCTCCTATGCCGTTGGACAACGTAGGCGCCGCCGGTTCAATCAACTCGAGCGTTGCAGAGATGTCAAAATGGTTGATAGTTCAGCTCAATCACGGACAGATTGAAGAAGGACGCCGGTTGTTCAGCGAACGTCAGAACCGCGAGATGTGGTCTGCGCAAACCATAACGCCGCTGGCTGATCCGCCGCCCCACCTGGCCGCGCTGCGGTCAAATTTTTCAGCCTACGGTCTTGGATGGGGCTTGACAGAATACCGAGGCATGAAAACTGTTTCCCACACAGGCGGCCTTCCGGGCTACGTGTCGCGCGTAACGCTCGTCCCGGACTTGAACCTCGGAGTTGTGATCCTGACCAACCAACAATCAGGGGGCGCGTTCCAATCTCTAACCTACCGTATTCTTGATCACTATATGAACGCTCCGGCAACCGACTGGATAGCGGCGTTTAAGAGATCAGAAGAGATGGGATTTGCACGGGCTGCGGAGGTTGAAAAGCAGTTCGCAGCCATGCGGGTTTCCGGTTCGAAACCATCGCTGGAGCTTTCCAAATATGCGGGTCGCTACACCGATGCATGGTACGGCGACGTAACAATCACCATGGAATCCGGCAAGCTCGTCCTGCGCTTCAGCCACACGCCCCTGCTTGTTGGCGATCTCGAACACTGGCAGCACGACACATTCGTGGCTCGATGGCGAGAACGCAGCCTGGATGCCGACGCATTTGTGTATTTTGCGCTGAAGCCGGACGGGAGTATTGAACAATTTAAGATGGCGGCCGTCTCGCCGCTAACCGATTTCAGCTTCGACTTTCAGGACCTGTTGTTCACGCCTCCGAAGGTTGTCGGGAAACCGTGAGAAAGAACAGTGCACTTAGCATAGATATTAATCGCAATACTGCGTGTCAGAACAAGAAAGGAATCTAGCATGTCGGAATGGACCTTTGCGCAGACTGACCCTTCGGATGAGCTCGCTCAACTGCACTTTTTTTCAATGAAGAAATCCCAGCCGGAAGGGGACGTCGAATTCACTATAACAGTCAAAGAGTATGTTGATCGGAATCAATATCACATGCGTTTCTTTGCCCAGGCGGACAAACAGACCAACCAGAAAAGCGCCCCGTTCACACCAAGCGGTTGGGGCGAATCGCTATTGCAGGCTCTGAGTGAATGCGTGCGAGCGATTCACCGGTTTCCGTACGAGGGATGACAACTCACAATAGTTGTCCTCGATCGGACTCGCCTTCGATATATGCCTCGGACCACTTGTGAGCCTTGCAGCGAGGAACTCGCATCAGTCTTCGGGAGAGACTAAGTCTTACTCCACAGACTTCGCATTGCCCCGCTGCCCGTCTCTGCGCTTTGAAAATTTCCTGCGCAGCCTCTTCTCTTTCGTAGCGTTTCAGTTCCGCGAGCTCGTGAGCAAGGCTGTCGGCTTCCTGCTGCATTAGCTTTGCTCGCTCCTCGCCGGCTTTCACTTCGGCGTATTCCTCCTCAGTCAACAGGGCCTTCAACCAGAGCTGCACGTCCCTGCTTGCGAGCGCCATCCATTGGCCCTTTGGGCTAAATGCGACAGGATGCCAACTGATTTCACTGAACCAAAGCGTTTTTATTAGCTTCCCAGTCGATAAGTTCCATATTCTAATCGTCTGACCCAGACTGCCACCCGCTACAAGCTCACCATTCGGGCTGAAAGCCACTGAAGTTACGTCATTGATGTGACCGGTGAGTGTCAGGATTTCACGCGTCGAGGCTATGTCCCATACCCTGACCATCTTGTCTTCACCGCCCGACACCAGGCGCGTTCCATCCGGGCTATAGGCCACTGAATCGATTCCCGCGGTGTGGCCTTCAAAGGTCTTCAAGGCATGGCCGGTCTCCGAGTCCCAAAGTTTGAGCGTGCGATCGAGGCTTCCTGAAACGATGTAGCGGCCATCAGGGCTGAATGCGATCGAAGTAACCGGCCCCTCGTGGCCTTCCATCGGTTGCACTTCCTGACCGGTGACCACCCGCCAGAGTCTGACGATTGAGTCGGTGCTTCCCGAGGCGAGCCACAAACCATCCGGGCTGTAGGTGACCGCGCGAATCTCACCGCAGTCTCGAGATTCGAGCGTTAGAACCTCATGTCCCGCGTATACATCCCAAAGCTTGATCGTGCGGTCGCGGCTTCCAGAGACAAGCGATTGGCTGTCAGGACTGAATGCAATCGAGTTTACACTCGCCGCGTGACCGCGGAGGCTACGTAGAGGCACACCGCTATCGACTTCCCAAACCTTGATTCCCTCGTAAAGAAACCCGCATGCGACCAGCCTGCCATCCGGACTTATCGCTACAGATCGAACATAATCACGAGTGCCGATATCGTACTGCTTATAAAACTGATCGTAGATTCCCCGCAAATCCTGCTGGACCTGCGAGAGCGTCTTCATCAGCTGAACGCCGGATCGATATGTATTCGCTGCAGCGAGGCGGTGTTCGACATCCTGGAACATTCCTGACAGCGTCTGTCGCTTTTCAGGGGTCGCGATGACATAACGCTTGAGCATGTCGGCATCGTGACTTACTTCCGCGAGCTTGGCTTGCACCGGCTGCATCAAGCGGTCGAGCAACGCTTGTACTTGAGGTCGGATTGAGTCAAATACCTCATCGGCTCGGGCTCGCTCGTAGTAGCGCGGGTCGCCCTTAATCGCAATTTCGAGGCTTGCTAAGGCGTCGCTCGCGTTCTTAAGCAACGCGGCCAGGCAGGCTCTTTGATAATGAGCCTCAAACAACTCCGGGTTTAAGAGGATTGCCTCGCCGAGATGATCGAGACCCTCCGTAAATTGTCTCTGAATCGCGCAGACCACGCCTGCAAAGTAATAAGCTTCCGCAGCCTGTCGTGCGTCGGTGGGACGCGAATACTTCGCCGCCTTTCGAAAGTATTCGAGTGAACGGCCGAGGTTAACCAGGTGATAAAGACAGATGTTTGCAATCGATCTAAGAACGCCGAAGTCCGGATAATTTCGTTTTTCGGCCTCAATGAAATCGGTAAGTGCCTCCTGGTACCAGCCGTTTAGATAAGCTTTTTCGGCGCGACTGCGATACGCGCGCGCCTCCCGTTCAAATTCAGCAAGGCGAATCTCACTCAGGAGATTGCTGAGGGACTCGGTGTGCATCTCGAGCTTCCAAATCACGTCTCCGAGCAGAAAATTGAAATCTGCGTTGAGCTGATCGAGTCCGCCCGCGAGTTTTTGAAAGCCAAGCTCGATACTGTAGAGCTGATCGACAGCATCATCGGCTTCATTCGCTCCCAGGGCTCCGATTCCTGACTCGAGAGCTATGTGATAGTCGCTTTTCCGTAACGCGACCTTCATCGTGCCAAGCGAGGCAGACGATTTCTCGAGGTTCGCTGCCTGCAGCTCGATGGCTTTTTCAAAAGCACCAAGAGAGTCACGAGCGCTGATGTAGTCTGACCAGGATTGATGGCCCTTATATACGGCCGCGAGTCCCATTCAAAGGCTCCTTAGCCTTGGCCAATAAAGGTTGGCACACTGGCGATAGCATAGAGGAGAAGAGTGCGCTCGTAAAGGGTTCATCTGCGTAAATCTGCGTAATCTGCGGATCAGTCTTTTTAAATGAAACCCGGTGCATCCGCAGATTACGCAGATTACTCAGAAAGGGAATCATGAAACCAGAAACTAGTGGAATCTAACTGAGAGATCGCCAGTCCTGTACAGGTGGCCGTCCGTGGCCGCCCCTCTTAAATCACCTCTAATCACGCCACGGAGCGGCGGCCACGGAGGGCCACCCGTACAGGACTGACATCGGACGCATCGAGGGCTATCTTGACAGTTATGTCATCGAAGTAATAAAAAGCCTGTTCCCCGCATTCCGGGTTGTATCTCATTTCTTGGCTCATATCGTACTGGAGGAACTATGGCTCGTCGTTTGAAGAAATTTGCGGGCACATCTGTGCTCATAATCGTGCTGTTACTTTTAACGGGAATCACTTTCACAATCGGCTGGCGGCCTTTCATCGGACCAAAGGTTCGCGCACTCAGCAACAGAACCTTCGAAGCGACTCCTGCGCGTCTCGAGCGCGGGCGTTATATGGTGAATTCTGTTTATGGTTGCGTTGGATGTCATTCAGAGCGCGATGAACAAGCGCCAGGAAGGCCACCTCTGCAAAACAAGTTAGGAGCGGGAACGATCTTTATGGAAGGCGCGGACCTTCCCGGCAAGGTTGTAGCGCCTAATCTCACGCCGGATCCCGAGACCGGAACAGGTACCTGGACCGATGACATGCTGGCGCGCGCCATTCGCGAAGGCATAGGTCACGATGGCCGCACGCTCTTTCCGTTGATGCCCTACCAAAATTACCGCGCCATGCCAGATGAAGACCTTGCTTCTGTGATCGCCTATCTGCGGACCCTGGCTCCAGTGAAGAATTCGCTACCGAAAACTGAGATCATCTTTCCGGTGAAGTATCTGATCCGTAGCACGCCGGAGCCGATTGCCGCGCCTGTGCCGCAACCGGACCTAACCGATCCCGTTAAACGCGGTGCATTTCTGGTGCGGATGGCCAGTTGCAGCGACTGTCATACTCCGCAGGATAAGGGTCAGGTGAAACCTGGAATGGACCTGGCGGGAGGGCTTTTGTTCAAAACGCCTGAGGCAACGGTGATGGCGGCCAATATTACTCCGGACGCATCAGGGATTTCCTACTACGACGAAGAACTGTTTCTTCAAGCACTCCGCACGGGTAAGGTCAAAGCGCGTTCGCTTAGCTATCTCATGCCGTGGAGTATGTACCGTGGTATGACTGATGAAGATCTGAAGGCGATCTTCGCTTACCTAAAGACCATTAAGCCGGTTAAACATGCGGTAGATAATACTGAGCCGCCTACAGCTTGCAAATTATGCGGAATGCAACACGGTGCGGGAAATCGCAACTGAGGGTCTGCACTGACGAAGAGCCACTAGCAGCCTGCAACAATGGTTTTCTGGTCTTCTGCTTCATCTGCGTAAATCTGCGTAATCTGCGGATCGTTCCTTTTAAATGAAACAAGATACATCCGCAGATTACGCAGATCACGCAGAAAGAATGATGAAACCAGAAACTAGAAACCACAGTCCGGTCCGATGATCACAGCATCTCGTTAACATCTGTCACGATCCGTTGGACGAGGTCCGTTGTTTGTGCTGTGTCGACGGTAATGACGCGGGTTTTGGCTCGTCCATCTGGTTTCCATCGATCGACAAAGCGTTGAGAGCTGAAACCAGCGAACACATCGATGCACTTGACGCCCAGTGCGGCCGCGATATGTTGACCTGCTGAATCATAACCAATGTACAGATCGCTCTCACCGATCAGCGCCGCGAGGATCCCAACTCGCCCATTCCAAACGATAATGTCTGACGTATCGTCTGCTATCCCTCCGTTATTTAGTCTATTTTCGTCAAACTCTGTCTCTCTGATTGGTTGCCCATCCAGCTTCAGTTGTGTCGCGCGTGCGACCACTGCGTCCACTCTCCTGCTCTCGTCTTCGCCCGCTCCTTTATCAAGAACGATCGAAGCGCCTTTCTTTATTAATTGAGTTACGAGTTCGCCTTCGAAATCATCGCTTACGCGCTTTCGGGCGTTGCCTCCGTCGCCGAAGTTTATAGTTATTACCGGACGCGAAGCGCGCCTGATTCGGCTCACAAGATTGCGCCCGACCTGGATGTCTCCACTACTAAGACTGACGCTTGGATGAGTTCTACTGCTGGTAGAGAAAACCTCATCCAGCCAAAGCGATGTTAATTCGCCTAGCGAACAGGATGTATCGTTGCCGTATTCCCGACTTGGAAAAAACAGATAGGTCTCCACCGAACAGCGGCCTTCAGTCCTCCCATTTTTTTCACGAGCTACATTGGCATCATCAACAGCAAGCAACCCGAGCTGCGTTAATCTGCTATCAGGATCCACAATCAAGTATTCGCCGCGATTAAGTCCAACAATCAATCGACGTACGCAGCTCAGCAGCTCGATCCAAGCGGAGAGCCTTTCGATCGTAGTGCCCGAGCGACTGTAAGAAATCTGTTCGAAACGGACACGAGAGTCCCCACGGAAAAGCTCGATTGCTTTTGCACCTCCGACCAGAACGATCTCGGCGACTGGAAATTCTCGCTTCATCCGCTCGATGACCACACTTGTGACGGCGATATCTGCACCGATCGTTACGCGGGAAAGAACGATGACTCTCTTGATATTTAATTTCGAGTCGTCGAATTTGATCGACTGGTAAGACGTCCGAATCTTCTCAACGCGAGCGACAAGGTCCTGTTCGTTAGTTAGACCGAAGGCGCTAAGTTCGCGATCGAGATCAGCTGCCTGCGGATCCTTTCGGCAAACCTGAATCACCTGAGCAAGAGCGCGGTTGTACAGAGAGACTGATGGCGGCTCGAATGAATCCGCCAGTGGTTCGACCAATTTTGTGAACAAGACCTTTGAGGCTGCTTCCGCGAGCTCTCGATCGGGAGAGATCGACAATTCAGCAATCCTGGCGATGGCATCCCGCAGGTAGACGCCGGACTCGCGGTTCGCAGCCAGGAACTCTTCAACAAGTTGCACTGCAATATCAATCATGTTCCAGCTCACGCAATTGCCGATTATCCACACGAGTGCACAGGATAGACAAGCGGAGAGCATAGTGATTTAGAAAAGCGTGCTGCCGATCTTAGCGACGCAAAGTGGGAAGTACTGAAAAACCGCAACCACGGTTTCAGTTAACTATACGAAGTAACTATCGATTTGAGTTAAGTAGAGGAGTACCCCAAATGGGTGTAATAAGAGGTCAATTGGCGCCAATTCCGCAGGGTAACTTCCAATCGGTGTAACGCCCTCTTTTCGTAGATGGGGCAAATAAAAAGGTTACATAGGAGCATAGTCCTACACAAAACGTGACTTTACTCTGATGCGTTGAATTTGGAGTTTATGTATTCTGCATAACCTCTTCAGGGTTTCTTTGCGTACCCGTTGGTACGTGTTCATTGAGAAGGCCTTTCGGGAATGATTCTCGAAATTTCCGGTTCACCAGCAAAACGATCTCCAGCGCTTCTGGTGCAACTAACAGGTATTTGGCTCTCGCGGCACCTCCCACCAGCTCTCTGGTGCCAAATCGAGAGGAACATGCGAAGACTACAAGATAGGAGATACCCAGCAGAACAGATCACGTGACGCGCCAGGCCACGTGTGCTCGCCGCGGTCGGTGATCAGCAAACAGAACGCTGCCCGTTTAGAACCATAGTTTCGGTTCTCGGTGTCTGAACACCAGTTTCGGACAGCGGCGGTCTTCGCGTGAAAGCCTTAGCTTCTAGCTATGAGACCAAACAATTACCAATTGCGGTTTACTCGACAACTCGTGTTTCGTTTCCCTTCATACCCTGAATGGGTGATACGTGGCAACGAGTCTTGCCGTGAATGGGTGATGCGTAGCAACCGGCTTCGTTCATTCGATAGTCTGGGACAGCATTTTACACGAGGAATAGCAGCGAATTTGACCACGTTACAGAGTATGGCGGTTTGACCTGCTTTGGGTGCCGTGTGGGAGCGCACACAAGCAGAAAAAGGGTGAGAGGCTCGAGAGGGTTCTCCCTCTCGCCATAAAAAAGAGATAGGAGGATGACACTGCGAATTAGATGAGTTGGTTTATCCGAAATGAACAAAGAAACGAACTGTGGCACTCCGTAGACCCATATAGGCCTAGGGTTCCCACAGCCGAGTACTGCCGATTAGTATTGCGGCAGTACGTCGTTTTTTATTTGGCATACCGAAAATAAACCTCATTGGGGCTTTGGGATAGAGCCTCACCCAACCATCGCTGGGCAGGTCCAGCGATAAGGAGAATCGAATGACTAGGAAGAATGCCTCCAAATGTATTCTGGGCGTCGTTGTGGTGGCAGTGTTTCTTGCACTGACTTGGAGCACCACAGCCGCCCGATTATCGTCGCTCACTACCTTGCGCAATCCTGCGCACGGAGCTGGCGCTACAACAGCGAGATTCAATTCACGAATCCACCCCGCGGCTCGAGTCGCCTCTTTATCAGGCGCTACTGTCGAGACGAACCATGGGGATTATCAACCCGGGGATATAGTCGAGATAACTGGAACAGGCTGGTCGCCTGGCGAGTCTGTCGCGCTTAGAATTGAAGAGACTGACGGTGATCTACCCTGGGAATCGTCCGCGACTGCCAACAGCTCCGGCGACATTTTTAACAACCAGTTTCAAATCCAGGCACATGATCATGGCGTCTCCTTTACGCTGACTGCAACCGGAAGTTCCGGGACAGCAACGACTACGTTCACAGATAACGTGAGCGTTGATTTTAGACAGAGCGCTAACAATGAAGACCCTGCACCGGGGTTCCCGGGAGGATTGGGCAACATTCACTGGATCAATTCCATTGTTCAACACAGTAATTCGATATACTTCGAAGGTATGTCGAATCTGCAGCGATCTGTGTTCACCGACGTAGCCGGCACGCCGAACGACGTCCACAGGCTGAAGTTCAGCCATCAGTTCACAAAGGCTGGGATTCATGCATACGACTTCCTTACTTCGTACGACCAGGCGCTCGCGGACGATGCGGCATTATTGGGCGTTCCAATGATCCTGAACGAATGCGGAATTGAGATTTCCGCAGGCGAGCAAGCAACCTGCAATTCGCTTAAGAGTTCTGGCTTCTTTGTCGACGTTCCAGTTCCGGACGACCCTTTTGTTAGCCATGATGGCTCAACAGCAGCAAAGATCGCCGAATACGAGGTAGCAGCAGGGCACGGCAATCGCACAATTAGACTCTGGGGCGACCAGGCCATATCCAATGCCTCGCTGCAGGTGTGTCATGACGTTGCTGCGGGCGGCGATACGGGCGATACATTTGCTTTCTACGTACTGACCTGGACCTCGAC
>Ga0126384_10000013_pt1 | contig 56751 bp, 29 predicted proteins | sample PanSoiMetPlot_36_FD_92543 | JGI IMG/M metagenome (GOLD analysis project Ga0126384, IMG submission 92543) | Tropical forest soil microbial communities from Panama - MetaG Plot_36 | ecosystem: Environmental > Terrestrial > Soil > Tropical forest > Bulk soil | place: Panama | collected 2016-02-17 | reverse complement strand
TGTTGTGGAAGATGATCCCGCGGATGCGAATTATGAACTGCTGCAGGACAACTTGAAGCGGCTGCAATATATGACCGACCTCAGTGGGAAGCCATTCGAAATTATCACCTTGCCGATGCCCGATGTTGTTGGCGGCGCCAGCACCGATACTCGGAACCTCGATCGTTTGCCGGCTAGCTATGCCAATTTTTATATCGCCAACAATGTGGTGCTCGCGCCAATCTTTGGGCACTCAAATGATGTGCGCGCGCTCGAAACGCTGCAGCGCCAGTTTCCTGATCGCAAAGTCATCGGCATCAACTGCGAACCCCTCGTCTGGGGCATGGGCACCATCCACTGCGTCACCCAACAACAGCCCGCAATCTAATCAAAGAACCCAAAAGACATCCACAGATTACGCAGATTCCGCAGATTTTGTAAGAACAACGCAGTGGTGTTGCAAACTCCGGGCGCCAAAATTTAGTAATAGGCCGACCTCATGACCGGTTGCTTTCAGGTAATTGATCACTTGAGCTTCTTCGGTTCCGCTAAGATGAGCCAGCGCCTTTAATTCGACTACCACAGCTCCGTAGCAAATGAAATCAACTTTGTATCGTGACTCCAGGCGTTGCCCTTTGTATTCAAGTTGCAGTTTAACTTCGCGCTGAAATGGTATCCCGCGAGCGCCCAGTTCCAAGGCGAGCGTCTCTTGATAGATCGGTTCGAGGAAACCACACCCTAATTGTCGATGCACTTCCATGGCGGCGCCGATGATTGCATAGGTTCTCGGATCGCCAGGTTTCTAAGCATATCCTTCTCGACTCCTATATCCAGATTGTGAGGACGACGCGGGTAACTAAAGTAAGACCCTCAGCTTTCGCGGCATACTACTCTAATTTCCATCGTTCTCACCAGAACAATGCAACCGCGTAAGATCGATCCTCTAATTTTTTTCTTTGTCTGCGTAATCTGCGTAATCTGTGGATAGTATTTCTCGCGCGGCGGCTAGAGCTTCATCGAGCATAGTTACTCTTCCGTCGAGTTGCATTTCGTAGACGGCGCGAGTGATCTGACCGAGAAGTGGGCCAGGTTGAAGGCCCATCTTCAATAAGTGACGGCCCATTAGAAGGGGCGCGGGAGGGTGTTGCTCAACGGCCAATTCGCGAGCATGCGTGATGAACCATTCCTGAGCTTCAGCATTGTACCAGCGCTCACGCGGAATCCATTCGGCATTGCGCCCCAGTGAGTCGGCGCGCGCTACACGGTACAACAAGTCGAGCTCACAGCGTCGCGCCAATCGTCGAAAGGCTCCATCTCCGATTACGTCCCGCTTTTTGTAAAACTCGCCCGGCTTAAGATGCTCGCGCACGATTGCTATCACCTGTGATCGCACGTCATAACCATCAAGCGTGTGGATGTTCAATCGATCGAGGAAGGACACTGTTGGTTCCACGCCACCTTCTTCGTGTCCTCGAGAACGCCAGCGACCATCGACGAACTCTGTTGTAGGCGGCTTGCCGAAATCATGAGTCAGCGCAGCTAGCATCACCGTGACCTGTTTCGCATAAGGAAGGTCATCAATGCGCTCGCGCGCTCGATCGACCACCAACTTAGTGTGTACGAACACATCTCCTTCAGGATGCCATTCAGGATCCTGAGGCACATCTATCAACGAACCGATTTCCGGGAATAACTTCTCCAGCAGGCCGAGTTCAAGCAGACTCTGCAAACCAATCGACGGATGATGGGCGCGTAACAAAAGCTTTTCCATCTCGCCCCAGATGCGCTCCGCCGGCAGATCAGAAACATCGATCTCACTGCACAGCGCCACCGTCTCCGGTTCGATCTCAAACTCAAATCGCGCGGCAAATTGAGCAGCCCTTAATACCCTCAAGCTGTCTTCGCCGAATGTGTCTCGTGAAACTGCACGCAGAGTCTTTTGTTCAATGTCTCTACGGCCGCTGAAAGGATCGATGATCGCCAGCGTCAACGGGTCCTGCAGGATGGCATTGATGGTGAAATCACGACGCCGCGCAGCCTCCTCGATCGTCATCGAGGGGTCGCCAGTGATGACGAAACCGCGATGTCCGCGACCGGACTTGCGTTCACGGCGCGGAATCGAAACATCAAGATGATGACCGAGCTTATAAACTGTGAATGCCTCGCCGACGGCGTTCACGGCCCCAAACTGTTCAAGCACACTACGCAGCAGTTCGGCCTCGAGACCGTAGACTTCCAGATCGAAGTCCTTCGGCTCGCGACCCATCAGCGGATCGCGCACACAGCCGCCTACGAGGAGGGCGCGTCCGCCAGCGCTTTGAATAGCGCGTGCAAGGGCTATGATGTTTTCGGGGGTTGGGAGCATCACCCCAATGTCCAACGCTGCAATGTTCGAAGTCAAGTTTCAGACGTGTTGATTCTTTAGTTACGTTAGAGCCGGTTGAGAGGTGATCGGTCAAACATCAGTAAATCACAGGTCAGGAAAGGTGGCTTGCCCCCGCGCTGCACGCTGAGTCCAACCTAACTCGGCGGGGGCAAGCCACCCTTCCTGACCTTGAGATTTCAGAGTTGTGTGCTTTAACGAAGACTTGAAATTGCCGCGCTAATCATCTCTCAAGTCTGCGTCGTCTTCGTCGAATTCGTCGTCGTCCAAATCAGATTCTTCCTCAAGACCTTCAACGAAAACTTGGACGCCGCGGGTGGAGGGGATGCAGCTAAGCACTTGCGCTCGTTCGATTCGAGTCATGTCGCTGCCGTTCGTGTGCCACAACTTGACCCAGAAGGTTCGCGTCGCGCCATGAATCGCGAACGTGGCGCCGTCGAGCATGACCGGCACCGGTTCAGCAATCGTGCCCTCACGCAGAGCCGCCAGCAATTCAGGAACATAAGGCTTAACCTGATCGAACTGCACGAGCACGGATCGATCGTCGATTTCAGCGGGAGGCAGCTCAACCGGCTCGTCCGATTCGAGCAAGAGCCGAGTTTCAGTTTGCTGATTGCGTTTCTTTACTACCGGCATATCTTTTTGAGTTTACGAGTTCAGTCGCGTCAGCAGGTGGGCAGGCAAGTCTGCGACCTTCACGCGCTCCTGTTCCCAGGTATCGCGATCGCGCACTGTCACTGCTTCGTCTTCGAGCGATTGATGATCGACCGTGACACAGAAGGGGGTCCCAATTTCATCCTGGCGCGCGTACAGCTTTCCTATTCCACCGGTATCGTCGTAAACCGCGCGCAGCGTGGGCTGCAGCGAGCGCTTAATTGCTTTGGCCATGCCCACAATCTCAGGCTTGTTCTTTGCCAGGGGCAGGATGGCTGCTTTGATCGGCGCCATCGAAGGATGCAGCTTCAGAATTACACGGGTTTCGCCTTTGTCATTCGTCTTTTCCGAATACGCGTCCATCAAAAGCGCCAGCACCGTTCGATTCACACCGGCCGCGGGCTCGATCACGTAAGGATAGAAGCGCTCCTTCGTAGCCTCGTCAAAGTACGAAAGGTCCTCGGTCGAATCCGGATTCAGGCGCTTGCCTTCAGCGTCTTCAGGCTTCTTTGAATGTGTCCGCAGATCAAAATCAGTCCGATTGGCTATGCCCATCAACTCGTCCCATTGCTTCTCCAGGTCTTCTCGTTCAGGAAAGAAACGATATTGAATATCGACGGTGCGTTTGGCGTAGTGGGCCAACTCTTCGCGGGGCTGTTCGTAGAGACGCAGGTTGTCCGCCGAGATCCCCAGCGAAATGAACCACTGATGACAGTTGTCGATCCACTCCTGATGAGCTCGTTCGTCCTCGCCCGGGCGCACGAAATACTCCATCTCCATCTGCTCAAACTCGCGAGTGCGAAAGATGAAATTTCCAGGCGTTACTTCGTTGCGAAACGACTTGCCAATCTGCGCAACACCGAATGGCAGCTTGCGGCGGCTGGTCGTCAGGACATTGAGAAAGTTAACAAAAATTCCCTGCGCAGTTTCCGGTCGCAGATAAACCAGCGCGGCAGAGTCATCTTCAGCCGTGGCTCCGACGTGCGTGCGGAACATCAGATTGAAGGGCCGCGGCTCCGTAAGATTAGTCGACCCGCAATTCGGACATTTCACGCTTTTCGAGCGAATGGCGTCTGCGATCGATCCTGTACCGGCCGGAAAGTCGAGCTTGTCCGCACGCATACGGTTATTGCATTCGCGGCAGTCGACCAGAGGATCGCTGAACGTGTCTTCATGACCTGAATACTTCCACACCAGCCGGTTGAGAATAATTGACGAATCAAGGCCTTCAATGTCGTCGCGCTCGTAGACCATCCAGCGCCACCAGGCCTGCTTTACGTTGTTATAAAGCTCGATTCCCATTGGTCCGTAATCCCAGGCGCTGCCGAGCCCGCCGTAAATTTCGGAAGATGGATAAACGAATCCCCGCCGTTTGGAAAGCGAGACAATTGTTTCGATGTTAGGTGCCGACACACTACCTCTCAAAGAAGTAATCAGTAATTAGCAATTAGCAATCAGTCGCTGGCAATTAGCTCAGCAATTCGCAATCAGTAAATGCACTCAACCGATTGGCTGATTACTGATTACTGATTGCTGATTACTCGCTTTTGAGTCTAGCAGTGCGAAGTTGAAAAAGAAAAGCAGGCGGCAAAAATCGAATCTTTGCCGCCTGCGTTTGGTGTTGGTGGGAGAGTTAACGACGAGACTTTCTAGCAGCCGATTTGTCAGGCGCTGACCGAGCGTCACGCGGCGCTACTGTCGGTGTCGCCCGCGGAGGCATCGCACCCTGAGGAACAACCCAGATTTCAACGCAGTCCTCCTGACGATAACCACCATCGACGATTACCAGCCGGGCTGGATCGATGGCGCGTTTCTGCACCAGATAATCCTTTGCTCTGCTCAGCAGTCTATCTGCCTGTCCAACGCGACTGGCCCGACCAGCATACGCAATGATATAAGCAGTCGTGGTTGGATTGTTTTGTAGCTCGATTCCCAGATTATCGAGGCGAGCTTTTTGATCGTCGAACGAACAACTGCAGCACACATCGAATTGCCTGGGCGGGTTCGGGCGCACCGGTGGTGGTGGCGGAATCATCGTCGAAGCCTGCGCAGTGGCGCGGCAAACAGGTTCGCCCGAGCCATCATCGACCACAAGGATCGCGCTCACGCGTTTTCCAGCGAGCCCAGTCGAATCAACGGTTATCGTGGGTGTGCCGTTGCCACTGATGATCTTCGCGTTCGCGGGCGAGACGGTCCAGCTGTACGCGAGTGATGAAGTGCCGCTGTAGGAAACGTCCGCAGTAAATGTGATGAGATCTCCTTCCGTGACCGTCGGGGGAGCAGACAGCATCACCGGAAAAGGGCAAGGAGACGTGGCCATCGTAACTGGTGGCAGGTAGTTGAGATCCACACAGGTGCTGCGCCGAGCCGCGACGTTGATCTCTCGCGACCAGCGTCGACCGGTTGGTAACGTGAGTTCAACAGTGTGGAGTCCAGGCTGAAGCATGAACTCGGCGTACTCAATGGTCGTGTGGCCTTCAGATCGTCCGTCGATGGCCAACGGAAATCCACCAGGCGTAGTGCGAATCTTGAGAATGCCGAGTCTTGAATCCTTTTTCTTGTCTTTCGCGAACGCTGTTGACGCAGGCATGACCAGGCAGACAGCGATTGCTGCCAGGAGTCCAAAGCCGAACTTGCGAAGCTTCAAATCGTTTCCTGTCGGGGTATGTCGTCGACTAAACATTCGTTATTAGGCCTCCTCCGTGGCGGCGATCGCTTTCGCCGGTTTTCCGCGAGCATAGCGGCGCCGCAAACCGGCTCCAATGACGGCTAATCCCGAAGCCATCAAAAATAACGAAGCAGGTTCCGGCACTGTGCTGCAGTTCTCACAGGGCGGCTTTGGTGTCGGAGTGGGTGTCGGGGTCGCGCACGATTCGCAATCCTTGTGATGATCAATGAAGAAGAATGGAATGACACCCAGGAACAACAACGGCCACTTCGGAAATACATGCTCGGCCACAGGAATTTCACCGCAGTCACAGATAGAACCTTCAAAGTCGTCCTGACTGATTACATCTACTTTTTTTGGATCGTCTGAATTGACAGCAATGCCCGCCAGCAGCGATTTGCGTTCCTGCGGAGTTGTTGCCGCGACGCTGAAATCGACCACGGTATTGGACACCTTCGTCGAAACCGTGCTCGAAACCGACGAACCACTTTGGGTGCCGCTGCGCAGCCGAAGCTCAGGAATTCGGTTGTTGACGCCGATAACCTGAACGACCTGGGTAATTGAGACTGGCCCAGCCTGCACGGTTACGCTCGCTGCCAGCAGCAAACTAAGCATAGTTGCAAGAGAGCGCACTACTGTATTCCTCATTACCGAGAACTTCCTCCTCGTGCTCCCGTGGATTTTGGCGTGGGCAGAATTGATTTAGGACCAACAAAAACTCGAGTTAGGGGCACTTGGACTCGGTCTCTTTGTCCTTATAGAAGCTTGGCGCGGCTTCCTCTGCTTGATAGGACAAAACAGTTAATTGTTTAGGTTTTCCAGTTTCGCGAGATTAGGCGAAGCCGTTAACGAATTAGAAAGAGGAGGTTTGTGGCGCGTTCAGGAGGTGCGAGTGAGATATACCGTCTGCCGATCGTCAAGTTTCTATTCCAAAGGTTAGGAGGCGGCGGCGCGAAGAAATAGGAAAGTATTAATGTGAGGCCATTTCCGGAGAAGCTGAAGACGTTTCGCGGTGCAAGAAGGCCAGTATCGCCACGGGCGAGTCGCACTGAATTGCGAAATACGGATTGTGGATTTTCAAAATCCGCAATCCGCATTCAGCAATCAGTTCAGCCGGGTTCGCCGGCGCTGGCTGCGGCATCGGCCTGCTTCTGCTCGTCACGAAGCACCGCTTTGCGAGACAACTTGATCTTGTTGCCTTCCTTGCCAATGCATTTCACCAGAATCTGCTGACCTTCCTTCAGTTCATCACGAACATCCTTGACGCGGCGGTCAGCAATCTCGGAAATATGCAGGAGCCCATCCGTTCCCGGGAATATCTCCACAAAGGCGCCGAAGTCGACGATTCGGGAAACAGTGCCAAGGTAAGTCTGACCAACTTCGGCTTCCGCCGTTAGACCACGAATCCGTGCAATCGCGGCATCCGTAGCATCGCCGCTCGAGCTGGCAATTGAGATTGTCCCATCATCAGCAACATCGATCTTTGCGCCAGTCTCCTCGACGATGGACCGGATCATCTTTCCGCCTGGTCCAATAACGTCGCGGATCTTGTCCGGATTGATTTTGATTTGGACGATTCGCGGCGCGTGAGCTGAGATTGTTGTACGTGGCTCGCTGATGGTTTTTTCCATTACGCCGAGGATATAAAGACGGCCCTTTCTGGCTTGTTCGAGAGCCTCAGCCAGGATCTGAGCATTAATGCCTCCGATCTTTATGTCCATCTGTAGCGCCGTGATGCCTTCTTTGGTACCCGTAACCTTGAAGTCCATGTCGCCATAGTGATCTTCCGCGCCCGCAATGTCAGTGAGAATGGCGTATTTGTTACCTTCCATCACCAAACCCATCGCGACTCCCGCGACCGCTGCCTTCAAAGGAACGCCCGCGTCCATTAATGAGAGGGTACCGCCACAAACGCTCGCCATTGATGAGGAGCCGTTCGACTCAGTAATGTCTGAGACAATGCGCAAGGTATAGGGAAAGTCTGCGTCGTCCGGAAGCACGGCTTCAAGGGCCCTGCGCGCGAGCGCACCATGACCAATCTCGCGACGGCTGGACGAGCCAAAGCGGCCCACTTCGCCTACTGAGTAGTGCGGGAAGTTGTAATGCAGCAGGAAGCGACGCCTGACCTCGCCCTTCTCCAAGTCGTCCATGTACTGCTCGTCTTCTTTGGTTCCGAGCGTCGTGGTGACAATCGCCTGCGTTTCGCCGCGTGTGAACAAAGCCGAGCCGTGCACGCGCGGCAGCCAGCCCACTTCGCAATTGATAGACCTAATCTCTGAGAACCGCCGGCCATCAGGTCGACGTCGCTTGTTGAGGATGTCGTCGCGGAAGATAGTTTCTTTCAGGTGATCGAAGACAACCTTGGCTCTGTCGCGCTTTTCCGGATCGTCTTCGGGGAAGCTCTCCGCCACTTCCTGCTTAAGAGCGTCTACGGCTGCGTAACTATCGCGCTTCTGTTGAGTCGTGGTGTCGAGGGCTGCTCGCAAATGCTCGCCAAACTTTTCCTGAATCTCCTGTAAAAGTTCCTGATCAAGCTCGGGTGCCTGGACTTCGCGCTTCTGAATATCCAGCGCCTTATAAAGCTCTTTCTGCCAGCGACAGATGCGATTTATTTCCTTGTGCGCGAGCATCAGGGCCTCAATCATGATTTCTTCCGAGACCTCGATGGCTCCTGCTTCAACCATTACGATAGCTTCCTCGGTCCCAGCGACGATGAGGTTAAGTCGCGATTCGCGCACCTCGTCGTAAGTGGGATTTACGATGTAGCGGCCGTCGATCAACCCAATGCGGACACCGGCAATCGGATTCGTAAAGGGAATGTCCGAAAGATAAAGTGCGCAGGACGCGCCCGTTATGGCGACTACGTCTGGATTGTTATCGGGATCGGCCGAGATCACCGAACAAATCACTTGAGTTTCGTTGCGAAATCCTTCAGCAAACAAAGGCCTGCAGGGCCGATCTATTAAGCGGCTCGTCAGAACTTCCTTCTCGTTAGGTCTGCCTTCACGCCGGAAGTAGTTTCCGGGAATACGGCCGGCCGCGTAGTTTGATTCGCGGTATTCAACCGTCAGGGGAAAGAAATCCACTCCCTCCCGAGCCGTCTGAGCGGCCACAGCCGCGCAGAGCACCATAGTGTCACCGTAGCGAATAACAACTGAGCCATCCGCCTGCTTGGCGATTTTTCCAGTTTCAACCGTAAGCTCTCTGTCACCCAGCTTGATTGACTCTTTTAGATATTTCTTAACTGCCATTTTCTTTTTCTCTCCTTGAAACAATAACGCCCTTAATAGGCGCGCGAAGCGTCTCATCCGCTCGCTTTGAAAGTATTCACCGCACCTTGACCGCGCTCACGTGATGTTCGGGTCGAAAGCTGCAAAAGGAAAAGGCGGCACCAGCCCCGTTGCCGTGAAGCTCATGCCGCCTTTGATTTACTGAAGGCCAATTCGCGTCAGCCTGCTTCCGGACTATCGCCGTCACGTTCGGCACCATTTGCAAGCTCTTCGAGCGACGCGGGCTTGTACTTGAGATTCGAAGATCCCTTGATGTTTTAATTTCGCTACGCAGCCGTTTGGCGGCAAAATCGGCCAATAACGTCGGTTGCGCAAAAAAGGGCGGACACACCGTCCGCCCGGATGCTAGCGACGAAGACCGAGGCGACCTACGACTGCGTGGTAGCGCTCGATATCGGTTTTCTTCAAATAATCCAGCAAACTTCTACGCTGCGAGACCATCTTCAGCAATCCGCGTCGCGAATGATTGTCTTTTTTGTGGGTTTTGAAGTGCTCGGTAAGGTCGTTGATTCTCTTGCTCAACAGGGCGACCTGAACTTCGGGTGATCCTGTATCCGCCTCATGAGTGCGGAAATCGTTGACTATCTGTTGCTTAGCCTCTTTCGCTAACGCCATTGCTATCTGATGATCCTCCTCGGGTGCAGTAAATTCCGCAGGGTGCGGAAAAACCGCTAGAGTAAAAATACGCTGCAATTTAACATGCGAATCCCAGCGTGTCCAGCGAACCTACGGGTAAGAGCAAAGGGGTAAGAGGTAAGAGCAGACTTGGAACGCCCCCCTGTTCTCGGCGCTGTGCGTTTAGATCTTTGCTCTTACCTCTTACCTCTTACCGCTTTCCCCTTCCGATGAAGGGCGCGGCCTGATAACATCCGACCAAACTAACGTTTCAGCATTTGAGGGGGGCGCGTGAAGAAAAAGATCGTCATCCTCGGCGGCGGCTTTGGTGGACTGTTTACGGCACTCGATCTCAGTGATTCCTACGATATCACTCTAGTCAGTGATCAGAATCATTTTGTCTTCAGGCCGTTGCTTTACGAGTATTTCAGCGGCGAAGTCGAAGCGTGGCACATCGGACCGACTTATGACGAACTGCTGGACAGTCATGTCAAGTGCCATCCGAGCCCGGCTACGAAGGTAGACTTTTCCGCTTTCTCGGTCTCGCTGGCCGACGGAACCACACTGGATTATGACGCGTTGGTCCTTGCCCTGGGCGCGACGACGAACTATGCCGGCGTGCCTGGCGCTGCCGAATTTACGTTGCCGTTTCGCGAACTCGAAGACGCCGATCGCCTGCGCGAGCGGATGATAGCTGCCCTGGACAGAACACCGCCAGATTTGCCGCCGCAGGACACGCACCGAGCCCTGACATTCGCCGTTGTCGGCGGCGGCGCCAGCGGCGTCGAACTTTCCACCAAGATGGCCGATCTCCTGCGTGATGCTTTTCAACGGCGCGCCTTGCACGGAGAGCCTCGCGTGCTTGTCATTGAAATGGGAGACAAGCTGGTTCCCGGTATGGGACAGGAGATCCGCGATTATGTCGAAGCCGCTCTGCGTGAATCACGTGTTGAGACCCACACGCTCACTAAGGTGATTCGAGTCAGTGAAAACTCTGTCACGATCGAGCATGAAGGAGCGCAGACGGAAATTCAGACGGCGGCAGTGGTTTGGGTGGGCGGCGTCCAGATAAATCCGCTGATTAAAACTCTCGATCTCACCAAGACAAACCGCGGCCTTATCAGCGTGCACCCCACTCTCCAAACTACGTCCTATGACAGCGTCTTTGCATTAGGAGACATCGCCTTCGTCCCCGACGCTGTGCCTGTATTGGCTGGCACGGCTCAACTCGCCTTACAGGAAGCACATTTGGCTGCGCGCAACGTTACAGCCTATCTGCAGGGCGAAGAGTTGCAGAGTCGTCACTTCGAAGAACTGGGAGAGGCTGTCAGTCTGGGCACGGAGAGAGCGGCCGTGCTTGCTGGTGGCAAGGCATTCGGCGGGCAACTGGCCCGGCAAGCGCGGTTTGCGTTGTATACCGGCCGCCTGCCTACGTGGCATCATCGATTAAAAGTCGGAGCGAGCTGGTTTTTCGAAGGGACCGAGCCCAGGCCCTTGCTGCCATTGGGTTATCGTCGATGAATGGTTTTTTGAATGAAGTGGGCCAGACATCCACGCACCCGATTTCTGCTCGCCTTTATTGCAGTTGTGGCAGCAGTTGCATTACTGGTGGTGCGTTTAAGCCGAGTTTCAAGAGGTCGCATCAAGCAACCGATTGACGTTGTCTCACCGCCAACACCTACCACTTCGCTGGAAGCTCCGTCGCCAAGTCAATCGGCGGCTGACACTCCAGCTGCTGTTGTTGAGAGCCCGAGCCTCTCTGAAAGTCCTGCACCATCTGAAAGCCCGATCGCTGGTCCCATTAGAGGCGTTTCGCCATCTCGAGCGCCAACAATAATCGGTGTCAAGCCTGCGCTCATAATTCCGGTAGCCGGCGTACGGCCCGACCAATTGCGCGATACGTTTGATGAGGCCCGATCTGAAGGGCGAGTTCACGATGCGATCGATATACCCGCGCCGCACGGCACACCGGTACTAGCTGCAGCCGATGGGAAGATTGTCAAACTTTTCCAGAGCGAGCGAGGCGGCGCAACCATCTATCAAATCAGCGCTGACCAAAGATTCTTTTACTACTATGCCCATCTCGATCGTTATGCCGACGGACTCGCTGAAGGACAGATGCTCAAACAAGGCTCGACGATCGCTTACGTAGGAGACACGGGTAACGCAGGACCAGGAAACTATCACCTGCATTTCTCGATATCGCTGGTTGTTGACCCGAAGCGTTGGTGGGAAGGCGTCAACCTTAATCCTTACCCACTGCTGAAGCGGTGACGGAATCACTTCCGCAGCAGATCTAAGTGCGAGGCTTGACTCTGAAGGCGAATCTGAAGAATCTCACCTGCTGACGCGGAAATTAGTCCAGCGCATGTCTGGTTATGGTGCAAAATCTTACGCAAATTGCTTAAGAATGTGGCCAAATCGGCCGTTATTGTGTGGGAACACCTGTTGCTCAAAACAAAGAGCTGACGGAAACTCTTCCCCACAAAAATGATTAGGAGATGCCCATGAAACTTCCTTCACTGCAGTTAACGTGCTGCGTGCTGCTGTTGACAGCAGTCAGCTGTGCTCCATCGCCCAATGAATCGAACGCCAACACAAATGCATCACCGGTGGCAGTCGCCTCTCCCACTCAATCGACGCAACCAGCAACTGCGGCTAATGCACAGCCCGTAACACTGCCTGTGCTCGACGCTTTCTTTGCTGACCAATCTTTTTCAGACGCGCTGCGTTCTCGTTTGCAGCTTACTGACGATCAGATAACGAGGTTGAAAGAGTTGGCGCACGTCGAAACCTCTAAACTAAATGAAGCTACCGCAGGACAGACTGAAGGCGAGACTGCGGCTGCCCGCACCGCCGCGCAGGAAAAAGTCAGCGCCGTTATTGGACCTGCCAAGGCTGAAGAATTGTCAGCCCTCGTTCGCGAACGCTGGAACGATAGTTCAGCTGCGCCAGGTGCAACTCCCGCCGAAAAATCGCAGGAGCCAAAAACTAACCCGATGACCAAAGAAGAGTTCGCGGCGATGGCTCCGAATACCGTGCCGACAGACTCTCGGATCATCGTCAATACACCAGCGTTCCGCATGGATGTGTTCGAGAATGGCCAGCTCGTAAAGTCTTACAAAGTTGGAATCGGCTATCCGCAGTTTCCGCTGCCGAATGCGTTGCGCAAGGCTAACACGATAATTTTCAACCCAACCTGGACGCCTCCGGACGAACCCTGGGTAGCGAAAATGAAAAACGTGACCGTGGGTGAGAAGATTGAGGCCGGCAGCAGCTTGAACCCGCTTGGCCCAATCAAGATCCCAATCGGTCTGCCATCATTGATTCACGGCGGCAAGTCTCCAGCAAAGATTGGCACGTTTGCTTCGCACGGCTGCGTGGGATTGACTACGCCGCAGGTTCAGGATTTCGCCAAGCTGTTGGCAAAGATTGGCGGCTCACAGTTGAGTGATAGCGCGCTGGCTCGATATGCAAAAGACAAGACGCAAACAAAATCAGTCAAGCTGAGTCATGACGTTCCTGTGGAGCTGCGTTATGAAACCATCGTGGCGGAGGATGGCAAGCTTCACATTTATCGTGATGTTTACGATCAGGATTCGAACACAGAAGACGAACTGCAGAGGGTACTTGATGTCTATGGAGTTAAGCCTGAGGACCTTTCGTCCGAAGAACGGAACCAGGTTTATGACGCGCTTTCGCAGTTAGCAGGCAAGTCCACTAAGAAGATTGTGCGCCCTGCGGCCGCTAGTGTTCCCAGTCAGTCGCCATCGCCGTCACCCGAGGCTTCGCCTACGGGCAAGAAAGCAGCAACGGCAAAGAAAACACCAAGAAAGAAAATCGGCAAGGAAGCTGTAATTGAGATTGCAGCCTTGAAAGGCAAGGGCTATCCGGCTCCGGTAGCGCTCGACACCGGTAGCGGCCGCCCTGCGAAGTCTCCAGTTGCCGCGACGACTAAGCCAACAACACAACAATAACTAGCCGCGGATGCACGCGGATAAACGCGGATACGAACAAAACTAACGGGCTATAGCTGCTTTATTGTTTTGGCTTTTATCCGCGTGAATCTGCGTTAATCCGCGGCCAAACCTACCGCCGCGGCTTCGCAACTGTCGAGCTCGGGAGCTTCGACAACTTCGGGGGAGCCTTCGCCGTAATAGGGCTTTCCATTTTCGATTGCTTCAAAGTATTCGGAAATGCGGCCGAGGATTTCATCCACTGTGTGTGAGTGATAGAGTGCTGTGCGGAAAAGCGCGCCGCCTTGCAACCCGCGTGTGAATTGCCCGGCCAACTGTTTCATGCGATTGATGGCAGGAACTTCCGGCATGTCCTCCCGCAGCATGTCGAAGTACTCGAGTAGCAGCTTGCGTTTGTCTTCGAGGGTGGGCTGAAAGATTTCGCGTCCCTCCATGTCGTCCTGAATCTGACGAAAGATCCAGGGGTTGGCCATGGCGCCGCGGCCGATCAAGACGCCGTCGCACTTTGTCTCTGCAAACCGGGCAAACGCGCCTTCGATCGTCGTTACATCGCCGCTTCCCGAAACCGGCACCTTAACAACTTCTTTGATCTGACGCACCAGCTCCCAATTCGCCAGGCCACGATAGCCCTGTTCTTTCGTTCGACCATGTAGCGCTATATGCTCGACTCCGCAAGCCTCAGCAAGCTTGGCGGTCTCAACGGCATTGATTGTGTGATCGAAATAGCCCGCGCGGATTTTTATGGTCAGCGGTATCGTTATGGCTCGCTTGACCTCTTTTAGAATAGTTTCGAGCCGCGGATAATCTCGCAGCAGCCCTGATCCTCCACCGTGCTTCACTACTTTCGGCGCCGGGCAGCCGCAGTTGATGTCCAGAATGTCTGCGCCTACTTCTTCCGCCATTTCCGCTGCCATGCGCATGCGCTCAGGCTGTCCGCCAAAGATTTGTACCGCGAACGGACGTTCATCTGGATAAAAACGCATCTGGCGTTTGGACTTTGGGTTGTTCCGGGTCAGCCCTTCAACGGAGATGAACTCTGAAACGGTCAGGCCGACACCGCCGATGTTCTTTATGAGACGACGGAATGACACGTCGGTCACGCCCGCCATCGGCGAAAGCACCAGCGGCGGATTGATTTTTATATTCCTGATCGTGAAAGGCTTGAGATTCATCACTCTCGAGCAAAACTAAGGCTTGATTATAACTGGAGTGCCCACTCCCACGGCATCGTACAGCTCTTTCATCTCGTCATTCTCCAACGCGACGCAGCCCCATGTCCAATCGCTGCCGGCGCCGTTGCCGTGAATGAAAATATCGCCACCAAGTTTGGTGTGCTGCGGCGGGGTCAGCTTTTGCTTGTTGGCTTTGATAATTTCGTCGTATTGAGCCCTGGTTATTCGACCATCGCGCAAACCGCGTTCGGCGTGCGCCGGGCTCGGGTAGCTGAGGCCAAGCGAAAGATAAAATGCGCTCTTTGGATTCTTGATGAAGAGATAGAACTCACCCTCCGGGGTGCGGTGATCGCCTTGTCGCTCTTTGTCGCCGACTGGACTCAGTCCAAGTCCGATTTTATAAGTGCGCACGAGCTTTCCATCCGAGTACAGGAACAATCGGCGCTGGGCTTTGTGCACTTCGATGCGCGGATCTTTCAGTGGAAGCTTGAGCGGATTACGAGAGGTGTCACTGTTTGCCGTATTCGCTGCGCCAGGTCGCGCCAGTGGCTCTGCGCGAGCAGCAAGCGACCGCCCACTGTTACCACAGCCGCAAAGGCAGGAGACGATAAGCACGAGGAGCGAGGTAAGGAAACATATTTTCTTCATAGGTTCTCATTGGCAGCTTGAGGCCGCTTGTTGATGGCATGCTGTTTTATAATCCAGGTAGGCATGAACAAGAGGGTTATTCAAATTACTGGTCTTGTTTGGACCATCATCTATGCGCTCGGCATCATCTGGATTTACGCCACTCAGCCGCGCTCGCTAAAGGAAGTCGCGACGAATACCCAGCTTGCTGCGGGCGTATACGAAGTCAATCAGGAAAAGTTTAATAACGGCCTGGGCCTTTTCCGTCGCGACCAATTTCGTGCAGCGCGAGAAGAATGGGCCGCCGCTGATCCAGCCCAGCACGATCCACGCACTCAGTTCTACGTTGCATACTCTTTCTACCGCGAAGGCTGGGGTCGAACTTATGACGACGATCAGCTGTTCAAGGAGGGTCTGACCGCAGTCAACCGCGCCATCGAACACGCGCCCGGCGGCTCATTGACCGTTGATGACCCGGATCTGCAAATGCATACCGCGACGGAATTAAAGGTGGAACTGGAAGAGGGCACTGAGCGAAGCTGGAGCGATCTCAATCCGATGAAGTTGTTTCGCCAACGCAAATGAGCAACATCGCTGAACGAAATCGACAGCTGCTTCATTTTATCGTGCTGCCGACGCTCTTGTTGACGGTGGTACTGCTTGGTGGCCTGCGTGTGGATGCGCACACAAAGCAGTTTCTCTTTCTGCCCCCACCACTGGTGACGTTACTGTCGGCTGCGCTGCTCGCGGTTCTGTTTCTGCGGGCCGGCGCCCTGGAGCTCCATCGCTGGCTGGCTATCGAACAGCCGTTGCTTGTTAACGCAGCTCACTTGCTCACACTGCTGGCGTTGTTCTTTGCATCCGCGCAGGCTTTTAACTCTGTCTTGCCAGAGCAAGGCCTGTTGCACGGGATGTTCTCGTTCTTGTTCCTCTGGACGCTCTGGACCAACCAGTTCGCAGCCTTCGATGCCCGGCGTCTGCTCCGCAGCCTAATGGTGTTATTCGGCACCGCATTCGTTTTGAAGCACTTGCTGATTTCAGGACTCGATTCGCCAAAAGGAAGTTGGTTAGGCCGTTTGACTGCGACAGTGCTGCAGGGAGTCTCGATCACAGGACCAGGATTTGCTCCGGCGACGGGTTATATTTCATTCGTTGCTCTGGCGATCTATGTAATGGCTTTGATGCTGGTAATGCCGCCGCCCGTTGAAGTGTCTTCATCAAGCGAGGCTCTACTGCTTGGCGATTCGGTCGCAAGAACTGATTCGCTGAATCCACGACCAGAAGACAATCAGAATTAGCTCTCACTCAGATCCTCATTCTTAATTATCTCAGTCAGGCGGACGGCATCTGCTTTCGAAACAGAGCGGGTGGAAGGAATATCTTTGACGCGTACGGTGAGCCGGCGGTCCCTGATTCTGACTACCAGCTCATCTTCGGATTTGACGGCGTGTGAGGCTTTGGCTGGCCTGCCGTTTAGAAGGACCAGACCAGCTTCGCATAATTGCTGGGCCACCGAACGTCGCTGGCACAGTCTGCTGACTTTGAGGAAGAAATCCAAGCGCATGAATTAGGAGCAAAGAGGTAAGAGCTAAGGGCAAAGAGCTAAGAACAAAGGGTGTAGGGGTTGGGTGTAGGGTGTAGGTAGCGTGTCCGGCCCACCTTGCCCTAGCTCTTTGCCCTTACCTCTTAGCTCTTACCTCTTTGCTCTTAGCAGTGGCTTTGCCCTACACCCAACTCCCTACACCCTAATTCCTACGGTTTCGGGAAGATCTTCAGGAACTTTCCTTTGCTCTTTTTCGACGACGCTGGTCTGGTTTCCCCATCACCGCTGGTTTGGACGATCGCTTCGGGCTTGAGTTTCAGCAGCGGTATCAGCTCAGCGCTGTAGCTATCTGAAATCTTAATGTATGACTCATCGCGCAGATGTTCGAGGTAGTCTTCGCGGGCCTTCTGAGACTTCTCCATCGTAATTGCTTCGCGCACCTGGTTCTCGTTGAAAGTCGAAGCGTCACTGGATGCGGTGCGCGCATCTACGCGCAAGATTTGATAGCCATCCGGCGTTTTTAGCGGATTACTAACCGAACCCGACGGTACGCTCTTGATGGCGCCGGCGACGTCTTCACGCAAATTGTTTGTCTCAAAAACGCCGACGTAACCGCCGTTCTTAGCATTCTGCTCTCGTTCCGAATTCGCTGCCGCCAAAGTCTTAAAGTCTGCGCCCGCGCGCAATTGGGCCACGAGCTTGTCTGCTGTTGCTCTAACATCCGGCTCATTCTTACCGGCAAGGCTCAAATAGATTTCGGACAACGTAACACTTTCAGGCTTGCGAAACTTGTCCTTGTGAGCGTCAAAATACGCATGCAATTCCGGCAGCGTGGGTCCAAAGTAAATTTTCGAATCCACTTCCTCCTGCAGCACGGCCTGCTTCATAATTTCAGCGCGCATTGTGGACCGCGTCGTGGCCGGATCAATTCCGCTTTCGCGCATCGCCTTTTCCATCTCGGCAATCGTCTTGAAGCCCTGCTCCTTCATCACTTCAAGCATGCGGCGGTTGACCTCGTCCTCAACTTTCTGGCTCATCTCCAGCTCTTTGCCTTTTTGGAGCAGCAGCTGCTCATTGATCAAAGTGGCGATCAATTCAGTGCGGCGTTTGACCACCTCGTCATTGGCTTGCTGGTCGGTCATTCCCTTTTGGCTCTTGAGCATCTCCGCCTGCTCTCGCATTTCGCGTCTGAGCATCGAGAGGGTGATGATCTCGTCATTGACCTGGGCGATAACTTCATCGACTACCGTCATGTCGCCTTCCTGCTGAGCCAGGACCAGCGTGGGAGCAAACATTACGAAGAGGGCGAACACTGACAGGCTCGCCAAACGGGCAAATCTAATTTTCACGAACACACTCCTTAGTTTTCTGTAACGCAATTTGTACTTTGCGCGCCGCTGCGATTTCACCCAATGTCGAGTCGCAAATTAACAGTTTGCGCTACACGATAGTTTCGGGATTTTCCGTCGCAATCTGCAAAGCCCGATCCGGGCCAATAAAAAGCGACCGAGGAGACGCAGTGTAAGCACCCTTTTGGATGGCGATTAATTCTAATCTGTCACGCGAATCTCCAGCAACACGTCACGCACGGTTTCAAGGATCTCGTCGTGCCCTTCATCGTCCAGGTTTACTCTCAAAACGCCGCTGGGTGAGAAGCTCGCCTCCTCATTGGAGTTAAGAAAAACAGCTAGTTTTTCGGGGGCTACGGTAGCTTTTTCTGTCAGTTTGACAGCAAAACCCTCCGCCGTCTTATCGATCGAGATGACACCCAGCTGTTCTGCCAGGCGACGGAGCTCAGCATAGTCAAAAAGTCGTTCAACTGAGACCGGCAAACGGCCGTAACGATCCTCTGTCTCCGTTCTGATCACAGCCAGCGTTTCATTGTCGCGAGCTGATGAAACACGTTTGTAGGTGCGCAAACGTTGACCCATGTCCTCGATATAATCTTCAGGAATTGCCACATCAACACCCAGATTAATCGAGACCGACACCTCGTCTTCGATCACTTCGCCCCCCAACTCCGCGACGGTCCGTTCCAGCATTTGCGTGTAAAGATCAAATCCCAACGCTTCCATGTGCCCGGATTGCTGCCCGCCGAGAACGTTCCCTGCCCCGCGCAATTCCAAATCCAGAGCAGCAATTCTGAAGCCCGCCCCCAGATCAGAAAACTCTCGAATCGCAGCCAGCCGTCGTCGCGCTATGGGAGAGAGTTCTTGTTCATTGGGAATCAAAAGATAGGCATAGGCGCGCCGGTTGGAACGGCCCACGCGGCCACGAAGCTGATAAAGCTGAGAAAGACCGTAATTGTCGGCGCGGTTGATGATGATCGTGTTCGCCCGCGGTATGTCGATGCCATTTTCGATAATCGTGGTTGCCACCAGCACGTCGTACTTGTAATCAATGAAGTCCAGCATGACGCGCTCCATGTCTTTTTCGTTCATTTGGCCGTGGCCCACAACCAGGCGGGCCTGTGGCACCAAACGTTGGACCAGAGCGGCGATTGTTTCAATAGTTTCAACTCGGTTGTGAATGAAAAAGACCTGTCCTCCGCGAGCCAACTCGAGCTCAATGGCCGATTTGACGACATGATCCGAAAACTGCACGACCTGAGTTTGAATCGCAAGACGGTTGCGAGGCGGAGTTTCAATCAGTGACATGTCGCGCAAACCAGTAAGCGACATGTTAAGCGTCCGTGGGATCGGTGTGGCTGAAAGCGTCAACACGTCTACGCGTTTCTTCAGATGCTTGAGCCTCTCTTTGTGCGCTACGCCAAATCGCTGCTCTTCGTCGACGACAACCAGGCCCAGGTCCTTGAAACGCACATCCTTTGAAAGTAACCGATGGGTACCAATGACGACGTCAATCTCACCCCCTTCGACGCGCTTGGCGATCTCCTTCTGCTCCTTTGAAGAGCGAAATCGAGAAAGCAATTCCACTTTCACCGGAAACGGCACAAAGCGTTTGCGGAAAGTGTCATAGTGTTGGTAAGCAAGCACGGTCGTAGGCGTGAGCACCGCGGTCTGCTTGCCTTCCATCACAGCTTTGAAAGCAGCACGCATCGCTACCTCCGTCTTGCCGTAGCCGACGTCGCCGCAAAGCAGCCGATCCATCGGCACAGCCTCTTCCATATCTTGCTTTACGTCTTCGATGGCAGTTTCCTGATCGGGGGTCAGCACGTATTCAAAGCCGTCCTCAAATTCGCGCTGCCACGGCGTATCAGACGAAAAAGCAAAGCCTCCGACAAGCTTGCGCTCTGCATAAAGACGCAAGAGCTCATCAGCCATATCGCGCATGGCTCGTTTGGCTTTGGCTTTGGTCTTCTGCCAGCCGAGCCCGCCCAAACGATCCAGCGCCGGTTGCGTACCTTCGGCGCTGGAATAGCGTTGCACCAGATCGAGGCGCTCGACGGGAACGTACAACTTTGCTTCATCGGCGTAGAACAGCAGCATGAACTCGCCGCGAGTCGCGCCCAGATCGAGCGTTTGCAAGCCCCCGAAACGGCCAATGCCGTGGTCCACATGAACAACAAAGTCTCCGACTTTCAGATCGCGAAAATCCGACAGGAAGGCTGCCGTCTTTAGCTTGCGGCGTCTGCCTTCTGCTTTCTGTTTTCGCCCTTCAAAACTACGTCTTTCAAGTGAGGCTTCAGCGGCTTCATCAAAGAGATCGCCTTCGACGTGGACAACTAGTCCGACCGACGGCATTTCAAACCCACTGGTCAAACGGCCCACAGTTACGAGCGCAGCGCCATCATCCAGGCTCGCTGAGGTCTCCTCAACAAGCGAAAGCTGGGCCTTCACGTCGTATTCGCCAAGCATGCCGGTTACGCGTTCAGCTACACCGATGCTTGGCATTACAAAGATCGTGACAGCACCCTGTTCAGCGGTACGCAACGTGTCTGCAGACAAATCCGCGAGGCGTCCGTGATAGCGCATTACGGATGTCGATTTCCATTCAATCTCCGGCGCAGTCTCGACAGTGGGAAAGAGGAACAGAGGACGTCGCTGAGCTTTGCTGCGTCCCAGTTGTACCTGCGGAGCTTCAGCGTCGAGCATAATGGCCTGGTCCGTCTGCGCCGCAGCGCGGCCAAGCGCGCGCAACTCGATGCGTTGCGTTGCGTCGAGACGCTCGCGCAAAGTTTCCGGAGACAAATAGAGTTCTTCTGGAGTCAACCCGAGATCATCAGCCGAATCTGTTTCGGCAAAGCGTTCAGCCAGGATTTGATAAGCGTCTGCGAGATAACTTTCGATACTGGCCGGCTCATCGATAACAAATATCGTGTCTTTCAGGTAATCAAAGACGCTCGAGTTCCTTTCGATCACGAGCGGCATGAGCCACTCCCAGCCTGCGAACGGCTCGCCCTCATCAGCAAAAACCGTACGATCCAAAAGCGAGCGATGATAGCGGGGATCGCTCCAGCGCTCGCGCGCGAACTCGGCCCAGAGACGAAAGTCTGAGCTTGTCACTGACAGTTCACGCATAGGTGCGATCTCGACGACCTGCAGCTGCGTCGTCGACAGCTGCGTCTCCGGATCGAATTCGCGAATCGACTCTACTGTGTCGCCGAAGAAATCAAGGCGCACGGGGGCTTCGCTACTGGGTGACCACACATCCAAAATGCCACCGCGAATCGAAAACTCGCCGATAGCAGCTACCGGATCCTCGCGAACGTATCCGGAAGCGATCAGTTTTTCGACCAGTGCTTCGGGTGAATGATCTTCATCACGTTTGATCACAGAGCCCGCGCGCTCAATCACAGCGGGCGCCACTGTCTTGCGCGCCAGGGCCCGAGATGTGAGCAAAACGAAATTCGGCGAGCGTCGAGTTATTCGCCACAGGCTGAGGGCCCGCTGTTCGAGCGTCTCGGCGTGCGGCGAAGAGCCCGCGTAGGGGTCGCTTTCCGAAGCCGGCAGAAGCAGTACCTGCTTTTCTGCATCCTCCTCGACAACGCCACTGAGCGCGGCGTACCAAAAACGTAGATCCCTTTCCCATGTTTCAAGGTCGCGATTCGATTGAGTGACGATGGCAAATGAGCGACCAGTCTCTCGCTGCAAAGCTGCGAGAGCTAACGCCCGTGACGGTTCTGAGATTAAGCCGCTGATTGAAATTACGCGGCTGCCTCGACGCACCTCTGCCAGCAGCTTCTGGTGAGCCTGATCAGTCAGACGATGCAGCGCGGTCTGTAAAATTGGAGCGTTTTCCGGTGTGGTACTCATGTGCAAAACAGTCCGCGGCGCGAGGTTCGTCCCCGAACCCCCACCGTCAGATCAAGTTAAGAAGAGGATAACCCGAAGAACCGGCGCAGAGAAGCGGAGAAGGGCGGACGCGAAGAAGCGGCACACGGAGATCTAAAGGATGAAGGCGGAGGGATGAAGGATGAATGGCTAACACCAGGCAACCGGACTTCGTTTCATCCTTTATCCTTCATCCTTCATCCTTTAGATTTCCCTTCTCCTCGGGCTATGACTTTCGTTTCCAGGTGTGGGGACTGTGGAAGAAGCCGTGGATGGGTTTGCCTTTGCCGATATTGATTACGGCGACGTGTTTATGATCGATGTGTTCAGTAAACGGAGCAGTACGATGCCGAATACTCGCTTCTACATTGAAGGCCCCAATCTCCAGTCCAATCTCCGGACAGAAAAACTCGATCGTACCTGTGCCCTTTTCAAGATCCAGTCCACCTCCGTAAGTGTCCGTCGAAAAGTGACAATGCAGATTGCCGAAGACTGAATAGAAATAGATCTCGATAGCAACATCCCGCAATGGGACGGTCGCCTCGTATTCAACTGCCACTGTAACTGGATCGCCGGCCGGGAACATATTAGTCCTATTTCCCAGCGAGTTGAGTAGTGAAACTGACACGATACCAGCTTCCTTTGTTTCAGAGACGGAAGTCAGATGCTGCGGCGCGGAAGCGGGCATTTGCGAAAGCAACTGCTCGTAATCTGCGATCACCTGGCGCGCTGGTCCGGTTTTGTAGATTTCGCCCGAACGCAATAGGAAAACTCGATCGCACAGGCTCTCTACCGCGCTGAGGTTGTGCGAAACGAACACGATAGTCGTGCCGCTCTCCTTAAGCTGATTGATGCGAGCAATGCACCTCGCCTGGAAGTCCGCATCACCGACCGCGAGTACTTCGTCAAGCAAAAGAATGTCCGGGTCGAGATGCGCAGCAATCGCAAATCCGAGACGCAAGTACATGCCTGAGGAGTAGCGTTTGACGGGAGTGTCGATGAAGGCTGAGACGCCGGCAAAGTCAACTATGCTGTCGAGCTTTGACGTAATCTCGCGGCGCTTCATTCCAAGCAGCGAGCCGTTCAGATAGACGTTCTCGCGGCCAGTGAGCTCAGGATGAAAACCAGAGGCGACTTCGATCAAGGCCGACAAGCGCCCATTGATTCTGATTTCTCCTTTGGTGGGAGTCGTGATGTTGTAGAGCAGCTTTAGAATTGTTGACTTGCCGGCGCCGTTTTGCCCGATGATACCCAGCGCTTCACCGCGTTCCACGTCGAAACTAACGTCCTTAAGAGCCCAGAAGTCCTCCCAGCCATTGAAAACCCGACGAACGCGTCGCAGCGCGGCCGGACCTCCGTTTGAATCACCCTCATGGAAGATGCGATAACGTTTGGAGACACGATCGAAGGTTAAATCAATCATTATGGAATAGGTCTTTGATCTTTGATCTTTGTTCTTTGATCTTTGCTACCGGGAATCGCATTGGAACCCTCAGCTCTCAGCGCTCAGCCCTCAGCTCTTTGCCCTCAGATTACATCTGCCATGGTTGCTTCAACTCTTTTGAAATACAGGTAAGACGCCAGCAACACGATCACTGAAATCAGGGCCGAGATAGCCAGCGATCGGAAGTCGGGCGTCTCTCGAAAAATAATAACGCGGCGAAAGTTTTCAATGATGCCCACCATCGGATTCAGCATGTAAAGTCCACGCAGGCGTGCGGGAACGGCGCGCAATGGATACACGATTGGCGTCGCGAACATCCACAACTGCAACAACAACGGCACCGCCACGCCCACGTCACGAATACGCACCTGTGTTGCCGACAGCACGAACGACATGGCGAGCGCAAAACACGTCAGCACAGTAATAATCGGAACTGCCCAGATAAATTCCAGACTTGCCGGCACGTGGTAATAGATCATCAGGGCGAGAAGCAAAACCGAAGCAACCGCGAAATCAAAGAGCGCCGCAACCACATAGGTAATGGGGAGGATCTCGCGCGGGAAATAGACTTTGGTCACGAATTGCGAATGAGTGACAAGGCTGTTGGTGGCATTAGCAACACCAACGGCAAAATAGTTCCAAGGCAGCAACGCCGTGTACACAAAGATTGGATATGCTGGTCCTTCCTGAGGAATTCGAGCGATGATCGAAAAGATCAGAGTGAATATCAGCATCAGGGATAGCGGCTGAAGGATCGCCCAGAAGATGCCGAGGATGGATTGCTTGTAGCGCACCTTAATACGATGAACGCTGAGCGTATAGAGCAGGTCGCGATACTGCCAGAGCTTAGCCAGATCGCTGCTGAGATTACTGAGCGCAAAGCCTGGCGGCCTAATCACCGAAGTGCGCCGCTGTCCGGCAAACTTCAGCTTGTCGTTGATTGTTATTGGACCTGTTTTAGTGGAATCAATCATCGCTGCATTGTCCGATAAGCTTTACTTGAGTGAGGCTACAGTCATCGACAAACTGAAGTTCGTCGGACATGTTTAAGTATCTACAAGTCGCTTCTTAATTTCCGCTGCGAGTACCCGGACGTGCGGCTCACGCAGGACTGAAGCTCCATGCTTGCCGGGGATGTAATGAACGTCAACACCGCCAGTCGCCAGTGTGGCCCAGCCTAATGCCTCATCACGAATGCGATTGAACGGTTGGCTGCGAGCGCGAAAGACAGATACGCGCCCGGGATAAGTCAATGGCTTAAAGTCTGGCCCGGGAAAGTAAACCTGCATCGGATTGGCCCGCGCGACCGCGTTCTTTTGCGGTTCAGTTGACGCGGTTTCCATCTGCGCAGGAGTACTGGCACTCTTCTGACGCCATTCTCTAAAGCCCCGACGAAACGATGCCCCCAGGCGCTTCGCGTAATACTCCACGTAAAGCATTCTGTTGTAAGTATTCTCAAGCACCCACGTGTCGAGGATACCAACCAGCCCGACTTCCTCGCCCTCTTCTCGTAAGCGCCTCGCCATTTCAAAGGCAATGTGAGCGCCGCGGCACATGCCGACAAATTGATATGGACCATACGGCCGGATCTCACGAACCGATTCGAGGTATTCCGTCGCCAGCTCCTCGACGGCTGTTTGACTGTGCTCGCCCTGCAGATCCTCGGGATACTGGGCTTGCAATCCATAAACAGCTTGTTGCCCTCCCAGGCTGCGCGCTAGCGCAACGTAGCCGAGCGCATTCACGTTGGGCATCGAAACGCAAAAAAGCGGTATCGTATGATCGCCTTTCTGAATCTCGACCAGGGTCGGCCAGGCGCTGGTATCAGCTACGTGGCTTAGCGCTTCAGCCTGACTTTCAATCGTCGTATGCCGAAAGAGACTAACGAGCGCAAGTTTCTGTCCAAACGCCTTCTCAATCTCAGATACCAACCGCACCGCCAGCAGAGAATGACCACCGATTTCAAAGAAGTTGTCGTTAAAGCCGACTCGATCGAGCGACAGGACTTCTTTCCAGATGCGCGCCAGCCGCTGTTCGACCTTGTTTGCAGGCGTGGTTCGTGATTCGGTCAGGTCAGCTCGCGAACGAGTGGCTGACGGCAAAGCGCGGCGATCGATCTTTCCATTTGGAGTGAGCGGCAATCTTTCGAGGAAAACAAAGTACGCCGGAACCATATACTCAGGCAGCGTTGTACGCAGCAACGCTCGCATCCTGGCGGTCACACTCTGCTCATCTACCGGAAGCTGAACAGCAACATATGCCACCAAGTCCCGTCCTGTCGCGGAGTCCTGCGCGATCACAACCGCATCCTCCACCGCATCATGTTCGCGCAAAGCAATTTCGATTTCGCCAAGTTCGATGCGATAGCCGCGCAGCTTCACTTGATGATCAATTCGCCCCAGAAACTCAATTTCACCGTCAGCTCGATATCGCGCCAAATCTCCTGTCCCATACATCCGCGCGCCACCGCTGCCGCTGTACGGATCCGGAATAAACTTCTCCGCCGTCAACTCCGGCCGATTCAAGTATCCACGCGCCAGGCCCGCTCCGCTCAAATGCAACTCTCCGGGCACTCCCACAGGCACCGGCTGCCCTTCCCGATCCAGTATGTACGCTGCTGTGTTCGACATCGGGCGCCCAATGGTCGGTTCAGTGGGGACATCGCGCTCAGCCAACACATAGGTCGAATACGTCGTGTCTTCTGATGGGCCGTAAAGGTTCAGCACCTGCCGCGCCTGCGTACGCTCGTAAATCTCATCTACCAGACTCTTCAATAGCGGCTCGCCGCACAGATTCACTGTTTGCACAGAGGCTGGTATGCCACCAAACCGCACCAGTTCAGTCATCGCCGACGGCACGGTATTGACCAGCGTTACTTCTTCTCCATTGAGGTTTGCCAGCTGTAGCGCGTTCTCGACCAGAATCACCTTCCCGCCTACACTCAGCGGTGCAAACAACTCAAATACTGACAAGTCGAAGCAAAACGAAGTGGACAGCAGCACGCTACTTAACTCGGCCGCGCTAAAGGTCTTCATGGCCCACTGCAGGAAGGTAGCAGTACTCCGATGCTCGATCGCCACTCCTTTCGGGCGTCCCGTCGATCCTGACGTGTAAATCACATATGCGAGATTCTCCGGATGAGCCACTCGCGGTAAGTTGCTCGATTCATGCCTGGCAATCACCGGCCATTCAGAATCAAGGAAGACTTTGCGTGCCGCTGTATCAGGTACCGTTGCAGCGAGCGCTTCATTAGTGAGCAGTACACGAGCTTCCGAATCTGCTAACGTGAAAGCCAGGCGCTCGGCAGGATATGCCAGATCGAGCGGCATGTAAGCGCCGCCCGCCTTCAACGTAGCCAGAATCGCAATCACCGCATCAGCTGACCGTTCCAGACAGACACCGACTCGCTGGTCCGGTCCTACACCCGTTGCCAGCAGGTAACGGGCCAACTGATTGGCACGCGCATTCAATTCTCTGTAGTTCAGTCGCTCTTTTCCGGCCACCAAAGCCGTCGCTTCAGGAGTCCTTTCTGTCTGCGCTTCGAATAGCTCATGAACCAATATGGTTCCATCAAACTCCGCTTGCGTACGGTTCCAATCAACCAGAATTTCTTGTCGCTCGCGCTCGCTTAGCAGCGGCATTTGCGAAATCGAACGATCGGGATTCGCGACGATGCTCTCAAGCAAAGTCTCGAAATGGTCCAGCAGCCTTTCCACAGAAGTAGTCGTGAATAGATCGGTGTTGTATTCGAGCCAGCAGGAAAGTCGATCGTCACGCTCGGACATGAACAGACTGAGATCGAACTTGGCTGTGTCGTAATCTCGCTTTAGATGCGCTACCTCGAGCCCAGGCAAAGTAAAGGTTGCGCGGGGCTGGTTTTGGAGGGCAAACATCACCTGAAAGATAGGTGAGTGACTGAGGCTGCGAACCGGCTGGATAGCCTCAACGATTTTTTCGAAAGGCAACTCCTGGTGCGCATAGGCGCCCAATGAAGTCTCTTTGACGCGCGTCAGAAGTTCGCGAAAGCTCGGATTCCCCGCCAGACTCGTTCGCAAAGGCAGCGTGTTGACAAAGAAGCCAATCAACGCTTCCAACTCTTCGCGATTGCGACCGGCTATCGGCGTGCCCACGACCAAGTCGTCCTGACCGCTGTAGCGATACAGTAGAGTCGTGAAAGCTGCCAGCAACATCATGAACAGCGTTACACCTTCTTGCCGGCTAAGTTCTTTTAGCGCGCGTTTCAGTTTCTGCGATAACGTTCTACTGCGGTGCGAGCCATTTATTGTCTGAGTCGCCGGTCGCTGTTTGGCGATGGGCAGGCTCAAGACTGCAGGAGCTTCGTTGAGGTGCTGTTGCCAGTACCGCACCTGTTCCTCGAGCACGCCATCCTGGAGCCATTTGTGTTGCCAACGTGCGAAGTCCGCGTATTGAATCGTTGGCTTCGGCAGCGCCGGTGGCTGCTGCTCCGAGATTGATTCATAGATCGAAGCCATCTCCTTAACCAGAAGGCCCATGGACCAGCCATCGCTAACGATGTGATGCATCGTTAGCAACAACACATGCTCGTCCGGCGCCAGCTTTAGCAGACTGACACGCAGCAATGGTGCTTTACTAAGATCGAAAGGCTGTTCGGCGTCTGCGATAGCGAGACGTGATACTTCGGCTTCACGCTCGTTTGGCGACAGGTGTTGGAGGGCGATAACGGGAAGATCAATTTCCAGCTGCGAGGCAATCAGCTGCATGGGCTGGCCGTCTATGAGTTCAAATCTGCCGCGCAATACGTCATGACGGTCCAGAATCTGATTGAAGGTCTGGCGTAACGCCGGCACATTTAAAGCGCCGCGCAAACGGAGCGGACGAGGGATGTTGTAGGCTGGACTATCAGGTTCCAGCCGAGCGAGAAACCAAAGACGCTGCTGAGCAAAGGAGGTTGGCTCAAGTTTGTCGCGAGCGGCTTTCTCTCGCAGCAAGTCCGCCAACAGGGCGCGTTTCTCTTCGGCAGAGAGCTCCGGACCTTTTCGCAATAAGCTACTCATCAAGCTTCAGTTACTCTCTGCCAGCAAATCATGCAGCAATGCTTCCACTTCAGCATCGGACAATGTGTCGATTTTTGCCAGCAGCTCGCCGGCGTTTTCTCCGGAATGCCTCGCAATTGTTTGCGGCTCCGAAACTCCAGCGGTCTGAATGTGCAGTTTTAGGGTGTCTGCCAGCTCTGCGATGGTCGGGGAGTCAAAAAGGCAGCGTAACGGTAATTCTACCCTAAAGGCGAGGTTCACTCGGGATATCAGCTGCGTTGCCAGCAGCGAGTGACCACCTAATTCAAAGAAATTATCAAAGATTCCTATTGGTGTGCGGCGCAAAACAGTGGACCAGATCTCAGCTAACTGAGCTTGTTCCGGTGTCTCCGGCGCCTGAAAACGGTCTGAAGTGTTCCGTTCAGGATCCGGCAATGCCCGGCGATCCACCTTGCCGGACGGGGTCACTGGCAGGACGTCGAGAAAGACAAAATCCGCCGGTGCCATGTAGTCGGGAAGCCTTGCTTTCAAGTGTTCGCGAAGCTGGCGCGTGATTCCTTCACGCTTTCCTTCGGCAACCACATAAGCAATCAGTTCCTTACCACCGCCATTATCGCGAGCAATAACGACAGCCTGCCGCACTGCCGCATGTTCGAGCAATACAGCCTGGATCTCTCCCACCTCGATGCGAAAACCGCGGATCTTTACCTGACTATCTATCCGTCCGAGAAACTCAATATTCCCATCGGCTCGGTAACGAGCGAGATCGCCGGTCCGATAAAGACGCGCGCCTGCCTTCTGGCCGAATGGATCCGGTACGTAGCGTTCGGCCGTTACATCAGCACGTTCAAGGTAACCACGTGAGACATTCGTCCCGCCAATCAGCAATTCTCCTGGTACACCGATCGGCGTGTGTGCAAGATTTCGATCCACGATGTAGATCTGTGTATTTGAGATCGCCTTACCGATGGGCGGCAGTCCGGGCCAATCCGAGATTGGTCCAGCAAGCTTATAGCCAGTCACCACATGGGTTTCTGAAGGCCCATAATGGTTGTAAAGCGAACAGCCGTTCAGTCTGCCAAACCATCTCGCGATTTGAGGAGTAATCTCCAACTGTTCGCCGGCGGTGATCACTTCGCGCAGTTCCTCTGGAAGCAAGTCGGTTTGCTCAACCGCTTCGGCGAGGTGTTGCAGATAAACGAACGGCAGAAAGATCCGCTCGACGTGCTGAGCTCGCAGGAATTTCAACGTTGCAGCAGGATCTCGTCGAATTTCGTCTCCGACTAAAATCAGTGCTCCACCGGAACACCAGGTTGAAAGCAGCTCCTGAAAAGAAACATCAAAGCTCAATGACGAGAACTGCAAGGTCCTCGCCGCAGCAAACGGCGGCTGCAGTTGCCATTGCATTAAGTTCGAGAGTGCGCGGTGGGTCATTGCCACACCTTTGGGCCGTCCAGTTGAACCTGAGGTGTAAATTACATAAGCCAGATTCTCGCCATCAATGTCCGCATGAAGATCGGCGGCAGATTCTCGTTCAATCGCCTCCGCCTCTTCGTCGAGCCTAACTACTAAGCTTTCGGTTTGGGGCAGGCTCCTTGCCAACGCAGCACTCGTCAAAACCACACTGCATTGTGAATCTGCGAACATGAACCGCACGCGCTCGGTGGGATAGGCTGGATCCACTGGCACGTAAGCGGCGCCGGCTTTTAAAGTAGCGAGCACGCCTACCACCATCGCCAAACCACGTTCGAGACAGATTGCCACACGCTTTTCCGGTCCCACGTCGCGTGAGCGCAGATAGTTCGCCAAGCGATTTGCAGCGGCATTCAACTGTTCGTAGTTCAATGACTCTGACTCGAAAATCACAGCCGGTAGTGCTTTGTTCTTTTCGACCTGAGCCTCGAACCTGTTTACTACCGTTTCACTAGCGTCCCAGGCGACGTTGGTCTGGTTCCACGCTCGTAGCTGTTCGCGCTCCTCACTAGTGAGGATTTCAATCTGCGAAAGAGGCATTGACTCATTCGCAAGCAAACCTTCGAGCAGGCATTCGTAGTGACCAAGCATGCGCCGCACACTTTCAGCGTCGAACCGCGATCGGTCATAGACCATCTGAACTGCCATTCGCGTTCCCGGGCTTACGAGCACTGTTAATGGATATCCGGTGGTCGAGCCCAGCCCGCGCTCTTCCACGAACTCGAGAGCTGAAGCCGGCGCCTGGTAACTGCCGGCGACCGGAAGATTCTCAAAGACAAAGATGCTTTCAAACAGCCGCTGCCCTCGCGGTACCTGAGTCAAACTTTGAATCTCTACCAGTGAGCTGTGCTCAAACTGCTGAAGCTGAATCTGTTCGTCCTGCAGCTGCTGCAGCCATGTTGCCACTGGCGTTTCCGCAACGACTGAGACCCGAGCCGGCACCGTGTTGATGAAGAGACCAACCATTGTTTCCACGCCGACAAGCGAAGCTGGGCGCCCTGAAACGGTAACGCCAAAGACCACATCGTTATCACCGCTGTAACGGCTGAGCAACAGCGCCCAGGCCCCTTGCGCCAATATATTCAGCGTCAGCTTATGCTCGCGTGCGAAGGCCTTTAACTTCTCAGTGCTTTCGGGCGAGAGAAAAATACGTTCACTGCCGTAGTCTGCACTTTCAGATCGGCTTTCCGGTGAGCGATCAACTGCGAAGCCTGTGGAAGCACGTAACGACTGGAGCCTTGAGCGCCAGTATTGTTCGGCCGCGCCTTTGTCCTGCTTGTCCAGCCAGGCGATGTATTCACCGTAATCACGCGTGGGATTTAGCGCCGGTTCCACACCATTCGCAAAGCCCTGGTACAAGGCGAAGACTTCCTTGAGCAACAGGGCTCGAGACCAGCGATCAAGGACCAAATGGTGACGGCTAAAAACAAACTGGTGCAGCTCCGGCCCAAGCCTGAATAACGCGATTCGCAACAGTGGAGGACTGCCAAGCTCAAAACCGCGGGCTCGATCGTCGGCAAGATAGTCGTTCAGCTTTTTCTCCTGGTCGATCGTGGGAAGATCGGACCAGTCGTGCTTTTCGAACGGCACCTGGGCACTGCGCATGACAACCTGTTGTGGTTGTTCAATCGCTTCCCATACGAACGATGTGCGCAGAATCGAATGGCGGTCGACGACCTTTTGCCAGGCACTTTGAAAAGCGCTTACGTCCAGTTCACCTTTAATCGTGAAAAGGGACTGCTCGACGTAGACGCCTGAATCAGGTGAGTACAGGGTATGGAAGAGCATGCCCTGCTGCATCGGCGCGAGCTGGTAGATGTCCTCGAGATTATCGAGCCGAGCGTTACTTTCAACAGTTGTCATTTCAGTTCCTGACCCTGCTGTTTCTGCTGAAGCGCCAGACATTCGGCAAGCTGTTTTGCCAGCACGGCAACATGCGGTTCTTCTCTCATTGAAGTGTGCGTGCCGGGCACGTCATGGACTTCAAGCCCGCTCTGTGACAGCTTTTCCCAGCCTAATCGATTGTCCATGAAATCAGTCTCGTAGTCGCACGCCTTAAACAATGTGATCTTACCCGCATATAACTTGCCCCGGGGCATATAGTCTCTTTCAGCCTCAAGAATGGCGAGGATGGTCCTTGTCAGTGCGGCATCACTTTGCCGCGGTTCTTCAACTAATTTCGACAAGGTCGCATCTGCCGTCTTCGTTTCGCTCCGGCCGGAACCAAGTCCAAACCTTCGCTGCAAGGCTTGCCCGACGGCGCGTGCATAGGATAGCGGGTCATGTTTCAGATGCGAGAGATGAATAAGGACTTTCCGGTTTAGGGGATAAACCGGGCAGTTCGTGTTCAGCATAGCAAGTAAGCCGACCTGTTGACCAGCCCTAAGCAATTGCATTGCCATTTCGAAAATCACCAGGCCACCGAAAGATGCCCCCAGCAAATGATATGGACCTTCAGGCTGGAACGCGCGTATCTCGCGAATGTAGTGCGCGGCCATCTCTTCGACGTAAAAATAGGGCAGTTGTTCTCCGTCGAGCCCGCGCGCCTGAAGCGCGTACACAGGCTGCTCTTCGCCCAGATGTCGAGACAGCGGGCGATAGATAAGCACGTTGGCGCCGGCTGCATGAATGCAGAATAGCGGTGGTTTTGGGCCCTTTGGTTGAATAGGAACCAGTGACGACCACAGCCCGTTCGCTTTGTTCTCGCGCAGCACCCCAGCGAGCTGCTCGATGGTTGTCGATTGAAAGAGTGTAGTTAACGGTAGACGCTTACCGAAGCGGTTCTCGAGCTGCGCAAACAGTCGCAGCGCCAATAATGAGTGACCGCCAAGTTCGAAGAAGCTGTCCTGCACGCCTACGCCCTTTTTGCCCAAAATCTTTTCCCAGATATTCGCGAGTTGCCGTTCAAGATTGTCACGAGGCGCGACGTAAGAACTTTCAATGCCACTTCTTCCTTCTTCTGGTTTCGGCAAACTTCGGCGATCGATCTTTCCATTTGGAGTGAGCGGCAAGGCCTCCAGGACGACGAACGCCGATGGAATCATGTACTCGGGAAGCCTTTCCGCAAGCAGACTTCGCAGTGTTGATGAGGTCAACGACTCACGTGCGACTCCGGGATGCGGCACAATGTATGCGACCAGGCGTTTGTCACCTGGTTGATCCTCGCGAACGATGGCGACCACTTGGGCGACCTGAGGATCCTGGCTCAACACCGCTTCGATCTCACCAAGTTCGATGCGATAGCCGCGCAGCTTCACTTGATGATCAATTCGCCCCAGAAACTCAATCTCTCCGTCAGCTCGATAACGCGCCAAATCTCCTGTGCGGTACATCCGCGCGCCACCGCTGCCGCTATACGGATCCGGAATAAACTTCTCCGCCGTCAACTCCGGCCGATTCAAATATCCACGCGCCAGGCCCGCTCCGCTCAAATGCAACTCTCCCGGCACTCCCACAGGCACCGGCTGCCCTTCCCGATCCAGTATGTACGCTGCTGTGTTCGACACCGGGCGCCCGATCGTTGGTTCACCGGCGGCGTCGCGCTTCACTCGGACATACGTCGAGTACGTCGTGTCTTCTGATGGGCCGTAAAGATTCAGCACCTGCCGCGCCTGAGTACGCTCGTAAATCTCATCTACCAGACACTTCGACAGTGACTCACCGGCCAGGTTGATGGTTTGCACTGAAGCTGTTATCCCACCAAGTCGCACCAGCTCAGTCATCGCCGACGGCACGGTATTGACCAGGGTTACTTCTTCTCCATTGAGGTTTGGCAGCTGTAGCGCGTTCTCGACCAGAATCACCTTGCCGCCGGCACTCAGCGGTGCAAACAACTCAAACACTGACAAGTCGAAGCAAAACGAAGTGGACAGCAGCACGCTACTTAACTCGGAGCCACTAAAAAAGTTCAAGGCCCACTGCAGGAATGTAGCCGTACTCCGATGCTCAATAGCCACTCCTTTCGGGCGTCCCGTCGATCCTGATGTGTAAATCACGTACGCGAGATTCTCTGGCGTGGAAAGGTTCTCAGGATTATCGGTAGTCTCGTTGGAAGGCCAGTCTCGATCTATCACCACGACGTTAGCCTGATGCTCCGGCAACCTGCCGGCGAGACTCTCCTGCGTGATCAGCACGGCGACCCGCGAGTCAGCCAGCATGTAGCTCACGCGCTCCTGCGGATAGGCGGGATCGATCGGCACATATGCACCTCCCGCTTTAAGGATCGCAAGCAGCGCTACTACATTGTTCACTGAGCGTTCCAGGTACACTCCAACCCTCCGCTCAGGTCCGACGCCGACTTTCCGCAGGTGGTGGGCCAGCTGGTTTGCGCGGTGGTTTAACTCTGAATAGGTGAGGCGGTCCTGAGCAAAAACAAGGGCCGGCGCATGCGGCGTCTTTGCCGCTGAAGCCTCAAATAGTTCGTGCACACATGTCCTGGGCGCCTCGGTCGTGCTCGTGTGATTCCATTCGTACAGAATCCGCTTAAGATGCTGCGGCGCCAATATCTGAAGAAGATCAATTTGTTCGTCCGGATTCTTAACAATTGAGCGCAACAAGATTTCGAAGTGTCGGCCCAACCGCTCAATCGTGTCGCCCTCGAATAGACCGGTGTCATATTCGAAGCGCAGCTTGAGCTCGCGCCCCTGCTGAACATCAAGCGTGAGATCCAGGCTGGAGATTCCCGTTTCAAATTCGAAGTCCTCTATTAGTAATCCCCGCAATGGCGCACCAAAGCAAAGTGGTTTTCTAAGATTGAACCCAACCTGAAACACCGGAGCGAAGCTCAGGCTCCGCTCAATCGCCAGTTCATCGACCAACCTCGCGAATGGCATGGCCTGATGCGACAGAGCGTCACGAACATTTTGATCGACCTGAGCGAGCAATTCTGTGAACGACGGTTTAGAGGAAAGATCCGTTCGCAGCGCTAACGCATTTGATACGGGTCCAATCAAGTTAATGAGCTCGTGCGCATCTCTGCTCTCGAACTGTGAACCCACCACGATATCTGTTCGATGGCAATATCGAGCCAGCAAAACTTGAAATGCGGCCAGCAATGTCACGAATAAACTCGTGCCCTCGCTTTGCGCGAGCTCCGTCAAAGCGTGGCTTAATTTTTCGTCAAGAAGGATGAAAGTCGACGCGCCGCGCCAATTCTGAACTGACGGTCGCGGATGGTCTGCGGGCAGTTCGAGCAACGGGGGAGCGCCGGCAAGCTTGGTTTGCCAAAACTGACGGTGTTCGTTGAACTCAGCTTCAGTCAGGGTCTCACGCTGCCAAACTCCATAATCCGCGAATTGCACAGACATTGGTGGGGATTGCGCCGCTGAGCCTACAGCTAATGTTCCGTAAGTCTGCCATAACTCACACAACAACAAACCGAGTGACCGGTCATCGCATACGATCCGATGAACAGTCAGCAGCAGGATGTGTTCCTCCGGAGCCAGGACCAGGAGTGTCACTCGCAGCAGCGGGCCAATCGTCAAATCGAAACCCGCCTGCGCATCGAGACGAGCTAACTCGCGCGCCTTCGCATCTTGTTCATCTTCTTTCAGCGACGTCAGATCTACGATCGAAAGCTCAACCTTCCCTTCTATGGAAATTAACTGAGACGGCTTGCTATCAACGCCCGCATAGAGTTGAGTAATCGCAAACGTGGTGCGAAGCGACTCATGTCGTTGAACGATCGTTGCCAGGGACCGATTCAGGACGTCATGCTTAAGCTTGCCGGTTATTCTTAGCCCGCGTGCAAGGTGCGCGGAGGCAGCGCCCAACTCTATTTGGTCAAGAAACCACAGTCTTTCCTGCGACCACGAAAGCGGCGCCGGTAAGCTCTCATCGCGTCGGGAGATTTGAAGCATGGCTTTTTGAGGGGGCGGTTCAACACTCGGTTCGAATCGCAGTCGACCGGCGATGTTCTCAGCAACGGTGTCGGGGAAAATCGAACTCGCCATATATGACTAACGGGGAACCAAATGGGGCCTAACGACGAAGTTTCTCCAGTACCTTATTCAAATCGGTCTGGCTCAACCTCGCACTGGGAAAATCCGATGGAGAGATACCGGACGCGTCGGCAAAGCGCGCTCGTGTAATCAGTGTACGCAGTCTCTCCAGATAATTTTGCGCCAAATGTTCAATGGTGTCGCGCGTGTGAATGTTCTGACTATAGGTCCACTCCCATTGCAACCGTCCGGACCTAACGGCACCAATAATATTCAACAAGTAGCCGCGCTCAGTGGCGGGACTCTGCGCCGGTCCGGAAGATTCAGCTGCCGGCTGGAATAGCGTCGAATTCGAACCCACTCGATCGGTCTGGCCCAGATAATTGAATCTGACCTGGGCCTGTGGCTGGTTATTCAAAGCTGCGATGATCTCGGCGTTTTCGCTCGCATAACGCAGCAAGCCATAGCCGATGCCGCGATTCGGAATTGCTCGCAAGCGCTCCTTTACAACTCGCAGGCTGTCGATCACGTCGTCAGCTTTTTGCAACTCAAACCCGACCGGGAAAATGCTCGTGAACCATCCCACCGTGCGCGTCAGATCGACTCCTGCAAATATGTCTTCGCGTCCATGCCCTTCCAGATCCAGTAGCACCGAAGGCGAATTGAGCCACGTTGACAGGGTCACCGCCAATGCGGTTACCAGAACTTCATTGATCTGAGTGCGGTAAGCCGCCGGGGTCTCCAGCAGCAATGCCAGAGTCTCACGGGGATCAAGCGCGACCGTCACCGTTGCTGAGGACGCGGCCGTATTCGCGCCACCCTCGTAGTCAACCGGCAAGGGCGCAAAAGTCGATTCAACTGCATTGAGCCAGTAAACCGACTCGCTGAGCATCGCTTCAGAATGCGCGTGTGCGTTTACAAGTTCCGACCATCGTTTGAAGGAAGTCGTCTTCGGCGGCAGCTCAGGTTTTCGATTCCGTTTAAGCTCGGAGTAGAGAGTCTGCAAATCTTCAAGCAACACCGGCCACGAAACAGCATCAACCGCGAGGTGATGAATCACGATCAGTAGTTTGCTGGACTGCTGCGCCGGCGAGGTAAATAGTCCCACTCGCACGAGGGGCCCCTGTTCGAGATCCAGGCTCGCGTGCAGCCGAGTTGTCTGCTTCGTCAATTGCGCCAGATCAAATTCACTGACTTCAGCAGCAGCTTGCGCGTCACCGACAATCATCTGCCGCCAACCCGTCGAAGATTTTTCAAATTTCAGACGCAACGCATCGTGATGGTTTACCAGTTCCTCGATTGCTTGTTTTAGAACCGGGAGTTCCAGCCGCTCGTCAACGTCCAACAGCTTCGCCTGGTTGTAATGATGCGGCTCAAGTTGGTTTTGAGAGAGAAATCGCGTTTGCACCGGCGTCAGCGGAACTAATCCGGTTACCAGACCTTGATCAGCAAGCGTTGATTCAACCTGGCCAGCGACAGCCGCGAGCTCAGCAATGGTCTGGTGCTGAAAAACCTGACGCGGCGAGAGTTTTAGGCCGGCTTGATTGGCGCGAGCGATAATCTGAATACTCAAAATCGAGTCGCCACCGAGCTCGAAAAAGTTGTCGTGAATTCCCAGTTTACGAACGCCGAGCACGTTCGACCAGATTTGCGCCAGTGTCTCTTCGGTCCTGTTGCGCGGCGCAGCGCGCTCGCCTTTGTCGTAATGGAGCAATTCAGGCTGCGGCAGTGCGTTTCTGTCGATCTTGCCGTTGCGAGTCAGCGGCAGGCGCTCAAGCAAGACGATCGCTCGCGGAACCATGTATTCCGGAAGCTTCTCATGCAGGAACGATTTCAAAGCTGACGCATCAGTTGAACCTACAACATAAGCAATCAGGCGTTTGTCGCCTGGTTGATCTTCACGCGCAAGGACGAATGCTTCATTCACGTCTGAATGGCTGCGCAAGACTTGCTCGATCTCGGCCGGCTCGATGCGGTAACCGTGAATCTTGAGCTGGTCATCGATCCGACCAAGAAACTCTATCCGGCCATCCGAAAGATATCGCGCCAGGTCTCCCGTTCGATAAAGACGCTCGCCGGGCGTGGTGGAGAAGGGATTTGGGACAAACTTTTCCGCGGTTGCTTCGGGCCTACCTAAATAACCGCGCGCAACTCCGGCGCCGCTAATGTGCAATTCTCCGGCCACGCCCATGGGCAATAATTCGCGGCGCTCATCGAGGATGAAAGCCTGCGCATTAGCGATCGGATGCCCAAGAGGCACCGCTTGAGTCGATCCTTTTTCATTTGCGTTCACGGCAAACGTCGTAGCACCGACCGTCGTTTCAGTGGGACCATAGTGATTAAGAACCTGACAAGAAGGTGCGAGCCTGGATATTTTGTCCACCAGCGTCCAGGTAGACGCCTCACCGCCGAGCACCAGACGCTTTTGCGGTAACAAATCCGCAGGACTGGCCGCGGACAACAGCGCAGCCAAATGCGACGGCACAATCTTCAGGCAGTCGATTGGATGACTGCGACAATAATCCGCAAACGCATCCGGATTTGTCGCTCGCTCTTCCGCAATCAAATGCAGCGTTCCCCCGATCAACAACGACGGAAACAGCGCCGTATTTCCAAGATCGGCGGCTATTGTTGAGACCGTAGCGAAAGAGCTACCGGCCCGCACCTCAAGGCGTTCGTTGATTGCGTGAACATAGTTAGCAAGCTGGCGATGCTCGACCGCAACTCCTTTTGGCCTGCCCGTTGATCCCGAAGTAAAGATGATATAGGCAAGGTTTTGATCATGAACGTTGACCACAAGATCAGCGCTGCCTTCCGCATCGAGTTCTGCGGGATCGATGGCAGCAATTGCTGACGATTCCTCAGCGAGCACAGCTGCGATATCCGCTCGCGTAACCAGCACGCGAACGCCGGCATCACCCAACATGCTTTTAAGACGCTCAGCGGGAAGGCCCGGATCCAACGGGACATAAGCGCCGCCTGCTTTCAATATTCCAAGCAAGCTCGCGATCAGATCCACTGATCGCTCGAGACACAGCCCAACAGCGGCATCTGGTCCAACGCCCAGCTTCCGCAGACGATGCGCTAATCGATTCGCGCGTGCATTCAGTTCAGCAAACGAGACCTGCTCTTCCTCGAAAACCAGAGCTACAGAATCAGGAGTACGTTGTACCTGCGCTTCAAACAGCTCGTGAATGCATTGGTTTGGAAAAGCTTTGCGGGTGTCGTTGAAATCGACCAACAACGCGCGCCGTTCTCCTGCTCCCAGAACACTCAAATCTACCGCGAGCTTGTCAGACCCAGACCCGACGTCGGCAAGTAGCGCAGTTAGTCTTTGACCAAACCTCGTCACATCCTCAGCCGCGAGAAGACTCGGGTCGTAATGCAATGCAGCATTCAACGAACCTTGCGCTGAGAGCTGACACGCGAGCCTCAGCCCGTACGGCTCGCCACTCCCATACCCGCCTGCAAACCTGAATCTCACCTCGTCTGTTTCAATATCATCGGGCAACTCGCTGAACGCAAAACTAAACGTCAACGCCGGCAATGATTCGAGGCCGGCCAGCTGGGCCAACTGCTCCGGCGCAAAGAACTGTTGCAACCGTTCGGTCTCGCTTATTTGCATAGTCCATTCTTGAAGTAACGAACTAAACCGTCGATCGCGAGCCAGTGATACAGAGGTTGGCAGATAGCTCTCGATGGGACCAAGAGCCTCTTTCAACTCCGGAAATTGGCGACCGGCGAAAGCTACAGCGACCGTGATGTCTTCGCGACCGGTGGATCGCAGCAAGAGCAACTGCCAACAAACCAGCATCAGAGAAGCGAGTGTCACTCCGTTTCGCTCGGCAAGTGCTGCTAACTGTTGCGCCAGTTCGGCCGGAACCTCGAGGTTAACAGGAACTTCTGTATGTACAGGTTGATGAGGCCTCGAAAAAGGCAGTTCAATGGAACTGAGGTCTATCTGCTTCCAATACTGCAGCGCGGCTGAGCCTTCAGAAGATTCCAGTAACTCGTTCTGCCATTCAGCAAAGTCCGCGTACTGCATTGACTCAACGAAGGCAGGCTCGGAATTGTAAGCAGCTGCAATTTGGCGGAACAAACAATGTAACGAAGGTCCGTCCAGACATACTGCCGGCGCGCTCAACAGCAGTTGATGATTGCTCTCAGACACGCGCCTAAGCTCCGCCCGAAACAACGGCAACTTAGTAAAGTCCCCCGTGCCACGGGCGTCCCGGCCGTGTCTGCCTGCGACTGCGTCAACCCCAGGCTCCGCGTACGGGACGTGGTTTTCTTCAAGGCTCTCTTCGGCAACGTCCACGGGCGGGACGCCCGTGCCACTTTCTGCGATTACTTGAACTGGAATTGTCATCCCGGGCAGGAGTTGAAAGGTAGTGCGTAGAATCTCGTGTTGCTTGACAACCTGCTCCAGTGCCTGACACAGACGAACTTGATCAAGCTTCCCTGAGATTTCAATCACGCAACCGATAATACTCGGCAGCAATTGCTCAGCGTGCAACAACCACACCCGCTTCTGCTGCGGCGAGAGACGATAGCCTTGTATGATTTCCGATGACACTTGGGTCCTTCTGAACTGCGTTCAAAGCGCTGATCGGTCAGCGCCCTGCATAAATCTCGCCCATGCCGACTACTATTTTACGCTCGCCGCGATACGGACGGCGGCCGTGCGCGACCAGCATGTTATCAACCAGCAGCACATCTCCCTTCTCCCAGGGAAAGGCTACGGTCTCAAGATCGTAAGCCGCTCGTATCTGGTCCAAATCATCGACTTCAATTTCTGACCCGTCGCCGTAGTAAGTATTGCGTGGCAATTCGCCTCCGGCGGACTCGACTAACACGTCACGAATTTCGGAGCCCAGGCTCGACACATGAAACAAGTGCGCCTGATTGAACCAGACCTGCTCGCCCGTAGTCGGATGCCTTGCCACCGCCTGACAAAGCTGAGTGGTGCGCAAGCGGCCATTACGCTGCCATTCCCAATCGATTCCTGCTTCTCGACAATAACGCTCTACTTCGGCTGAATCTGAAGTCTGAAAAACGTTCTGCCATGACAGGTCCAGATCGTCGCCATAGTTCCGTACATAGCGGACCTGCTTTCGAGCAAACCGTTCACGAAGTTCGGGAGCTATAAGATCGAACACTCTGCGGCTATCGGCAATGGGTGTCTCGCCACCTTCAGCAGCGGGCTGCACGCAGAGAAAGCCCAACACCATCGGCCACTGGCGCGTGTAGGACATTTCGTTATGCAGCGGAATCGTTTGGTGCGCGGGATACTCGGTCGAAGTGTAGATCTTCCCGCTCACCTGAGCGCGCGGAGTGGATCGATAAGAATAATCCAGTAAGTCACCTGCAACAATCGTCAGGAACTCTTCAAACTCAGCGACCTCCGGAGCCTTGAAGCCGCGGAAAAGCAGAGCTCCTACCTTTGTCAGGCGCTCTTTGATCATGCCGGCATTCCCTGTCGCCCATTTCGACAAGGTCAATCCTTCGACAGCCGGTTGAATGAGTAGCGGCAGCGACCCGCCGCCCCAGGAGCTTTCGCGCACGAGCTCCTGCGCCGACAAAGTAATGCCTTTGCGCAATGCTCTCGGTCCGCCTGCTGGGCTGGGAGGATTAGAGTTCATTGACTTCAGACTGTTTCAAATTTTTTCAGCACTGCCGGTCGCAAAGGCCGTGGCCGAATCAACTGCACGTCGTTTAGTTGAGCGTAACCGGGTGTGGCTAGCATCCATCAGCCGGTCGGCACGCGCTTCATGATGCGCGCGGGCGATGTCGCTCATGTGTTTACGGAGATCACGCAACTTCAGCTCGGGCTGTTCGACGATGAGACTGAGTAGACCAACGAATCGCTCGCCAATGCTCACCACTGTCTCCCTGTCAAAAAGATCTGTGCTGAATGTGAGCGCGCCTTCAAGACCAGCGTCCGTCTCCCACAAGCTCAGCTGAAGATCGTGACGCGTCGTAGCGCTGTCGATTTCAACAGGAACCGTAGTAATCCCCTGCCAGTGCTCACGTTCCACAGTGGCATTTTGCAAAACAAACCAGACCTGGAACAACGGATTGACGGATAGGGAGCGCGCCGTTCCCAATTCGTCAACCAGCTTTTCGAAGGGAACGTCCTGATGGGCAAAGGCTCGCAGCGTAGCCTCTCGCACCTTATTGAGGCTGTCGCGAAAGCTCATATCATCAGCGAATGTGTTGCGCAGGACCAACGTGTTTACAAAATAGCCAATCAGGTTCTCAGTCTCGGGCCGTTCACGCCCTGCCGCGGGCGAGCCGGTGATAATGTCATTATCACCAGTCAGGCACGCTAACAGTAGCTGCCACGCAGTCAGCAAAGTCATGAAAAGTGTGCCGCGTTCGGAGCGGGCCAACTCTTTCAATCCTTGGCTTACCGCCGTCGATAGTTTCAGCTCGTGTCGTGCACCACTAAAACTTCTGGAGCCCGGCCGCGCCCGATCCAAAGGCAAGTTGATCACAGCTGGCGCCCCACCCAGTTGCTCGCGCCAGAAATCAATCTGGTTCCGGAGTTCAATGCCAGCCAGATGCTCGCGCTGCCATGCTGCAAAGTCTGCGTACTGTACCGGCAGTCCTGGAAGCAGTGCGGCGGATTCATTCACAACGGCGTTGTAGCCCGCGATCAAATCACGCAGTGCGATAGCAACCGACCAACCATCACTGACGATGTGATGCATAGTGAGAACCAAGACATGATCCTCTTCAGCAAGTTTTGCTAGCGCCAGACGTATCGGTGGCCCATTCGCAAGATCAAAAGGTCTCGCTGCTTCCTGATTCACAAACTCAGCCAGCTTCTCTTCCCGCTCGCCGAGCACGTAACCGCCCAAATCTAAAACTGGAATCTCAGCTGTAATGGTTTCCCTGAAAGCCAACTCCGGCTTTCCATTAATGTTGTGAAAAGTCGAGCGCAACACTTCATGACGCTCCTGCATCGAGGCGAAGCTCTGCTTCAAAGCATCTCTGTCGAGCGACCCTGTCAGGCGCAACGCCCGGGGAATATTGTACGCCGCGCTGCCCGGTTCGATCTGGTCGAAAAACCAAAGCCGCTCCTGAGCGAACGACAATACAGGTGCACTATTGCCAGCTCGTGGAACCGGCGGCGCCGCCTTAAGTCCCACTCCCGAACGCCGCATCGTCTCAACACGCTCTGCCAGTGCGCTGACCGTGGGAGCTTCAAATAAGACCCGAATGGGAATTTCGATTTGAAAGACTTCTCGAATGCGAGCCGCAATTCTCGTCAGCAGCAGCGAGTGACCACCAAGTGCAAAGAAATCATCGTTTGCTCCGACAGCGTTAACCTTCAGCTCAGCGGCCCAGATGTTCGCTAGCAACTCTTCGGTTTGCGTGCGTGGGGCAACGAAGCCTTCAGCCGCTTCCACCGGTCCCGGTGCGGGTAGCGCCAGGCGATTTATTTTTCCACTGGCAGTCAGCGGCATCGCGGGAAGCGTTACAAAGACAGCGGGAACCATAAAATCCGGGAGCGTTCGACGCACGTGAGTTCGCAGATCCGCTGGTGCTGGGGCTTCGCCATCGGCTACAACATATGCCACCAGTTGTTTGTCATGCTGGTTCTGATCGTTCAAGCTCCGTAACATGACCACCGCTTGATTTACGTGCGAATGACTAATCAGCGCGGTTTCGATTTCTCCCAATTCAATTCGAAAACCACGCAGCTTCACCTGGTGATCGCGGCGCCCGCGATACTCGATATTTCCATCGACCAGATATCGAGCGACATCACCCGTTCGAAACAATCGGCCACCAACTGAAAAAGGATCCGGAACGAAACGTTCAGCGGTCAGGTCCGGGCGATTAAGGTAGCCGCGCGCTAACCCTTCACCAGCAACATAAAGTTCACCGGGCACACCAACTGCTGACGGCTGCAGTTCGGAGTCGAGGACATACACACTGGTGTTCGCAATTGGTCGACCGATTGGAACGTTTGACACATCGCTAGTCGTCTGGACTTCGAAACAGGTAACATCCGCAGCCACTTCAGATGAGCCATAAAGGTTGATCAGTTTAGTGTCCGGCCATTTCTGCCCGAACTCTGCGGCCAACTCGACTGGTAAGGCTTCGCCGCTGCAGACACAGATGCGCAAATCGTCACTTACACGCTTTTCGCTCTCCAGCATCACTCGCAGCAACGATGGCACGAGAACCAGCCGCGTGACTTTGTTTGCGTGCAGCGCATCAAGGAAAGCCGGCGGATCCTTGACGACTTCATCGGGAATGATCGCCAGCGGCACACCCTGGAGCAATGGACCAAAGATCTCCCAAATTGAGTCAACGAAACTAAGCGCCGTCTTCTGACAAAAGACCTCGCCGGGTACGGACGGATACTGGTCCCACATCCAGGCAAAACGATTCACGGAAGCTGAGTGCGCGCTGATGACACCTTTCGGCTGGCCCGTCGAGCCCGAGGTGTAGATGACATGTGCTGCGTTGGCAGCGGTCACACCGCTCGAAAAATCAGCAACGTTCTCGCCGGCGAGCTCGGCTCGAATCTCATCAAGACAGACGACCTTGTCCGGCGAAAATTGAAATTCGTTCGCGAGACTTGACTGTGTCAGCACGAAGGCCGCTTCTGAGTTTTCGATGATGAACGAGATGCGCTCGGCTGGGTAGTGCGGTTCAAGCGGAACGTACGCGCCGCCGGCTTTGAGGATTCCAAGCAAACCGGCAATCATATCGATCGAGCGTCCGAGACAGATGGCTACGCGCGCTTCGGGTTGCACGCCGCGGCGCTGCAGACAGCGTGCTATTTGGTTGGCGCGAGCATTCAATTCCGAGAAAGTCAGCCCCTCTTCGCCTGCTATCAATGCCACGTCATTGGGGTGTCGCAGCGCTTGAGCTGCGAAGAGTCCATGAATGGTTTGCTCCGCTGGAAATTGACGGTCAGTGTCATTCCATTCGACGACGATCTGCTTCCGTTCACTCTCAGTCAACAGCGACAGGCGCAAAATCTCTTTATCCGGTTGTGCTGCGATGTCAGCAAGCAAGTTGCCATACTGCTGCAGCATTAGCTCGACAGTTGATCGGCGAAACAGCTCGGCGTTGTATTCCATAACGCACGATAGCGCTCCGTCTCCCTCGGCAGCTACCAGCATCAGATCGAACTTTGCTGTCTCAGTTGAGGCAGCCAAAGAACTAACCGTCAGGTCTTTCATCTCAACGATCGGACCCGCGGCGTTCTGAAGCTGAAACATGACCTGAAAAAGAGGGTTACGAGCGAGATCGCGTTCGGGTTGAAGCTCTTCGACTAGCTTTTCAAAAGGCAGGTCCTGATGCGCGTAAGCGCCGAGCGCCGTCTCCCTCACCCGACTCAACAATTGTCTAAAACTCGGGTTCCCGGAAAGGTCAGTACGCAATGCAAGCGTGTTGATGAAAAAGCCAATCAGCTTTTCTATTTCGGCACGATTGCGGCCGGCAATGGGCGAGCCCACGACGATGTCGCTTTGACCGCTGTAGCGCCAAAGCAAGATCTGAAACGCTGTTAGCAGCGTCATGAACAGCGTGGCCCCTTCCCTTCGGCTAAGTTCATTGAGTGCGACGGTCAGCTCTTTCGAGAAGGTGAGGTAAGTCCCAGCGCCGCGACCCTTTTTCACGGATGAGCGCGCGAAGTCAGTCGGCAACTCGAGAATGCTGGTGACGCCGCTCAACTGTTGTTTCCAATATTGAAGCTGACGCTGAAGCTCGTTGCCCTGTAACCATTCTCTTTGCCACGCCGCAAAATCCGCATATTGAATCGCCAGCGGCGCCAATGTCGAACGCCCGTCCCTGGCAAACGCGTTGTAGAGCTCACTCAGCTCTGTGAAGAAAATGCTGCCCGACCAGGCATCGCTGATGATGTGGTGATTGGTCAGCAGCAACACGTGCCTGCTCGATTCAAGTCTTAGCAGCTGTGCTCGCAGCAATGGACCGGTGGCGAGATCGAATGGTCGGTTTGCTTCTTCGTGTGTAAGCAGCTTCGCGCGAGCTTCCTTCTCGTCAATAGGCAAGTCACTGAGATCGATCAACGGCAAAGGTAGTTGAGTAACTTCGTCCACGATCTGGAAAACGTCACCGCCTTCAACGAGCTCAAAATGAGTCCGCATGACTTCATGGCGACGGACGATTTCAGTCAACGCCTTCTGCAGGGCATTGAGGTCGAGTCGTCCGTTGAGCTGCAACGCTCGCGGCACGTTGTAGAGCGCGGTATCAGGCTCGAGCTGATTCAAAAACCATAGACGTTGTTGAGCGAACGAAAGAGGTGCCGGATTACCGCTTCCACGAGCAACGATTGCGGGCACACGGGATTGATCTGCGGCGCTTTGCTTGAGACGCAGTTCGAGCAGCGCGCGCTTGGCCGGCGAAAGACTTTCGATCCGCTTATCCAGGTTATCCATTGATCTATGACTACTGGTGACGCGACCCGCTGCTATTCGGCTTACTCATGATATGCGGTTTAAAATGAATCAGCACCGGCACACTAACCAGCCGGCGAGGACACCACGTCCGTTAGGAGAGATAAACGACTAAATACGCAAAATCCCCTTTAATTTGGAGGTTTCAATTGCGGAAGGGAACTATGCTGCCATCAATCTTCAGACGCAATCTTAGCATCGGGTTGCCGGGTCTTGCACCCTAAAGTTTGTGAGATATTTGGCATTTAGCGGCATGGCCCAATGTTCGTAAGCTAAATCCGCGATCCCCGCGTCTGTGTGTCCGCCGTTCTCCGACTCAGTTCTTCCATGGCTTCCTCATCGGAGAGCTGCTCGAGCTCTGCAACCAGCCGGGCGGTGTCGTCGAATCGGGTTGCATCGATCCTCTCGGCTAACGCCGAAACCGTGGGCGCTTCAAACAAGCTTCGTAACGGAATCTCAGTCTTAAAAACCTGCCGCATGCGCGAGACTACCTGCGTCGCCAGCAGCGAGTGCCCGCCGAGATCGAAAAAATTGTCATGCACGCCGACTTCGTCAATCTTAAGCAGGCGGGCCCAAATACCTGCCAGCTCTTTTTCGGTGTCGTTGCGAGGGGCCACAAAGATCCGCTGCAGCTCGGGACGCGTGTCCTCGGGTGCAGGCAACGCAGCGCGATCTATTTTGCCATTTGCGGTCAAAGGCATTTCACGCAAACAAACGAAGACTGACGGAACCATGTAGTCAGGCAGTCGTTGTCGAAGGAAACTGCGCAGGTCGTCACTCGTGGGAGGCTTTGAAGCGGCAGCTACAAAATACGCAACGAGCCGCTGACTTACGGGGCTTGGATTAGAACCTAACACCACTGCCAGCGTCACGCCGGGATGCGCCGCCAATGCCGCCTCAATTTCGCCAAGCTCCACACGAAATCCGCGCACCTTGATCTGGTTGTCGGTGCGGCCGATGAACTCAATGCTGCCTTCGGACAGGCGTCGAACCATATCACCAGTGCGGTACAGCCGCGCGCTAGCATCACCCGCAAAAGGATCCGCGATAAATCGAGCAGCCGTTTCCGCAGGTTGGTTCAGATAACCCATCGTAACGCCGGCTCCGCCGAGGTATAACTCACCGGCGACACCGGTCGGTACCGGGTGCATGTACTCATCAAGCACATATGCACACGTGTTAGTGATCGGACGCCCAATTGGAACAGTCAGCGAATTCAGCCTGTCCTTTCCGCTAATCCGAAATGTAAGCGATCCAACAGTCGTTTCTGTTGGTCCATAGTGATTGTATATCTGGCAACGCGGCCTCAGTTGAGTAAGTCGTTCAGCCAGCTCCCACGAAAGCGCCTCACCGCCAAGCAAGAGAAAACGTGAAGGAAGAAACTCTCCTTCTGGTTCAGCCGCGAGTAATGCCTGCAAGTGCGAGGGAACAATCTTGAGCACATCAATCGGCCGTTTGGAAACATAGCCGCGCATTCGTTCACCTTCCATTGCCATTTCGTAACTGAGCACGTGCAGGCATCCGCCCGAAAGCAGCGCCGGAAAGATGCAAGTGTTTCCTAAATCCGCTGTGATTGTTGAGACCGTTGCGAAATGGAGTGGCTCGCGGATCTGTAGCAGCCGCATCACGAACTCCGCGTAGTTGACAAGGTTGCGATGTTGAACCGCGACGCCCTTGGACAGGCCCGTTGAACCCGATGTGTAAATCACATAAACCAGGTCGTCAGGGGTAGCGTTGGCCGTCTGATTATTCTGCGCAGCGGCGGCCAGCAAATCCCGATTGAACTCAAAATCAATTGTCTTCACGTCGAAGGTGTTTGTTTCGACGTGGCCGGTGTTTGTGATGAGTAGCGCTGCATTGCTCTCGGCGATCTGATACGCGAGCCGCTCCTGCGGATGATCCGGATTCAACGGCACATAAGCTGCGCCCGCCTTGAGAATCCCAAGCAGTCCAATGATCACTTCCGCGCCGCGCTCGAGGCTCAGTCCCACTCGATCGCCGGTTTTGACGCCTTGCTCTCTTATCACGTGGGCCAGTTGATTAGCACGGGCGTTTAACTGCGCGTAGGTAAGTTCGAAATCCTCATAAACGAGCGCGGTTGCATCGGGGGTGCGCGCAACCTGCTCTTCAAAGAGTTCATGAACGCATTTCGTTCTCGAGAAAGGTGCTTCTGTTTCGTTGAGATCGACGATGAGCTGGCGGCGTTCTTCATCAGCGATGATATCGATTGAGCCTAACCTGGCTCTGGTTTCCACGGATGTCGATAGTAGGCGCCCCCAGTAACCCGCGAACCGCTCCACGCTGGTGCGTTCGAACAGTTGTTCATCGTATTCGAGTTCCGCCAACAGGCCCTCACGATCATATTTGCAGTGGAGCTTGAGCTTGAAAGGTTGATGGACAACCTGCTGTCTATAGATCGAAAACCGGAGCCCGTTGCCGAGAAACTCTTCCGCGTGTGCAGTGAATTCAAAGCCAATCTGCCCGGCGATGGAATCCGGCTCGAAATGGTTTAGCCAGACATCAACTTCCTGCATTTTGTCGCGAGCCGTCGACAGGATCTTACTTAGTGGGACATCTTCGGAATGACAGGTAACGGGGACGTATGAATCGTACAGACCCAACGCGCCCTTCAGATCATCAAGTCGTCTTCCGTCGCAGAGTTTGAATAGAACAAGATCAGACCGTCCCGTTAGACGCCACATCAATGCCTGCCAGGCCGCGAACAATGCCACGTCGAGCGAAACGGCGTGATGCTGCGCCATTGCCTCGAGGTCTTGGCGCATTCGCGGATTGAGCCGCATCGGAACCACCGCGGGCGAGTAAGGACCGCGTTCAGCGCGTTTTTCCAGCGGCAGGAAGGGAACATCAGCGTTGGCTGACTGTCTCCAATAAGCCTTGCCTCGAATTGCGTTGTCGTCACCTGATTCCAGCAGCTCGTTTTGCCAGTCCGCAAAGTCGGCATACTGCATAACCTCGCAGGCTTCTTCACGCTCTTGAAGATTTGATTGATAGGCCTGGCTCAGCTCTTTCGTAAAGTGAGAAAGTGTCGCGCGGTCAGCACAGAGCGCAGGCAGCGAAACTGTCATCACACGACGATGCTGCGATAGTCGGAAGACACTCACACGCAACAACGGCCCTCGCTCAAAATCAAACCGTCGGGCGCGCTCCTCTGCCATTGAGGCTTCAACTCTATGTTCCTGATGGGCAGCATCAAGATGAGTCAGATCGATGGCTTGCCAGGCGAGATGGGCGTTCTCGGAAACAACCTGAAAGGGTGTCTTAATGCCTGGCGGTCGCTGAAACGTGGTACGCAGTATCTCGTGCCTGTGGACTACGTCGTAAAGAGATTTTTCCAGGATTCGCGGCTGCAGATCACCTTCGAGCAGGATCGCGCATACCGCACGGTAAGGCTGCTCCGGAGTGGTTTCCTGGAGGCGCCAGAGATGTCTTTGCTGTGCTGAAAGCCGAAAGCCTTGAATAGAATTCTGCATTTATTTCAAAACCGGTCTTTGGTCTTTGGATAGGACGGATTTCTTCCGGTGCTCGTTGTCAACAGAAAACTACCACCGAGGTGAAGTTTGCCCTTCCCCTTGCCCTTAGCCCTTTGCTCTTAGCTTCCAAAGACCAAAGATCTAGTTTTCTTTAGTCACCAGATTTCCCAGTGCGACTACGATCTTGCGCTCGCCGACGTAGGGATTACGTGAATGTGCTACCAGCATATTATTCAGCATCACGACATCGTGCCGTCGCCACGGGAAAGCTACGCTGAGTCGTTCATACAGAGCGCCAATAGTCTCCATAACCGAATCCGAAATCGGCGAGCCATCGCCATAATAAACATTCCGTGGCAGATCCTCCTCGCGCATAATTGCCAGTAGCGACTCGCGAACTCCTGGCGCTAGACAGGAAATGTGATGCAACTGTAGCTGGTTGAAGAATACCTTCTCGCCTGTCTGCGGATGTTTGACAACAGCAGGAGCACGCTGGCTGGTGCGCAAATCATTGCCCTTCCATTCAAAATCCATTCCGGCCTTGCGGCAGCAGGTTTCCACCGCTGATCGATCATTCGTGTGAAAGAAATCCTGCCAGCTAACATCAAGCCCCGCAGTAAAGTTCCGCACGTACAGCAGTCCTTTATTTTCGAACTGTTCTCGGAGTTGAGGCTCCAGCTCCTGATAAATTCGCCGGCAGTCGATAATTGGTGATTCGCCGCCCTGCAACGCGGGTATGACACAATAAAACCAGATCAGCATGGGCCACTGGTGCATGTGCGAACTTTCGTTGTGAAAGAGTATTCTCTCGTCAGAAGGATATGGGGTTGAGCCGTAAACTTTGCCACCCTGCTCTTCGCGCGGTAGATCGCCGTATTCACCGAACAACTCGTCAGCGACTGCAGCTGCAAACTTCTCAAATCGGTCCACCGAAGCTACTTCAAATCCGCGGAAGAGTAGTGCGCCGTGCTCCAGCAGTTTCTGGTTGACGAATTCCCGCTGAGTGCCGGCCCAATCAGCCAGATCAATATCAAGCCCGTCCGGCTCGATAAGCAGCGGCAAAGTCAATCCGCCGTCCAGCGAACCGGTCTTCACCCCCCGAGCTTGTGTAAGATCGACGCCGGCGCGGCGTCTGCCCTTTAAGCCACCTGGACGCGCTTCCGGAATATCGGTATTGCCCATTGATTTCAGTCCTGAAGGTTTATGCCTGCGATCATCAATTGATGTTTGAAACGCATCCAAGCGCGCTGACGGCTGCGCAACGATTTGCTCCAACAGCGTTTGATAATTCTCTGAGAGCCGTACAATCGTGTCGCGTTCAAACAGATCTGGATTGTACAGCCAGAGTCCAGACAAACCCTGGTCTTCTTCAGATAAATGAGCACGATGTCAAAACGCGAGCTCTCCAGAGGCAGATCGTAGCTCGATACGGTCAGTCCTGTCAGTTCGATCGGTACCGGAGGATTCTGCATGACCAGCAGCACCTGAACCAATGGATTTCGTCCGGGATCTCGCTCGGGTCTTAACTCTTCCACCAACTTTTCAAACGGCAGATCCTCATGAGCATACGCTTCAAGAGTTGTTTCGCGTACTTGTCTCAGTAGTGTAGTAAACTCCAAATGCCCTGCCAGATTCCCGCGAAGTGGCAACAAATTAGTAAAGAAGCCAATCAGACGTTCAGTTTCGACGTGACCGCGATTCGCGACGTCGGTTCCGACCAACAGATCATGCTGGCCGGTGAAACGTGACAACAAGAGCTGGTAAGCCGCCAGACAGGTCATGAACAGTGTTACGCCTTCGCTAATACTCAGTTTTTTCAAACCGTCCAGCAAAGCCGGAGATGTTTCAAAGACCTCGTACGCACCGCGAAAACTCTGGTGAGCGGGCCGCGGCTTGTCAGTGGGCAGAGCTAACAAGGTTGGAGCGCCGGAGAGCTGTTGCCGCCAGTAAGACACTAAACTTTGCTGCGTGTCACCCTGCAGAAGATTTCGCTGCCAAGCTGCGTAATCGGCATATTGAAAGGACAACTCAGGAAGTGGCGATGGTTCTGCTCTGGTAAAAGCATTGTAGAGCGCCATCAATTCGCGAAAAAGGATTGCGAGTGACCATTCATCCGCGGCGATGTGGTGCAATGTAAGAACCAGCACATGATCCTCTTCATCGATTCGTATGAACAAGCCTCTCAAGAGCGGATCGCGGGCTAGATCGAACGGGTGTGTGATTTCCTGGGCGGTTAGTCTCTGCGCCTTTAGCTCCCTTTGAGGGGGCGGCATCTGACGCAAGTCGTCTAATACAAAAATTTGCTGCCCATGGTCGGCAACCCGTTGGAATGGAGTTCCATCATCCTGTCCAAAGCACGTCCGCAGCGACTCATGACGTTGAATGATGGCATCGATTGAGGCTGCCAGGGCGGCTACATCGAGCGGACCACGTAAACGCAGGGCCCGACCAATGTTGTAGAACGGGTTACCCGGCTCCAGCTGATCGAGAAACCACAGTCTTTGCTGAGCAAATGAGAGCGGCAACTTCGCGTCCCTGCTGACGGTGACCATCGGTGGAGCTTGCACTCCATCATGAACGAGCATCATCTGCTCAACGCGAGCCGCCGTCGCTGCCACCGTAGGACATTCAAAAAGCGCGCGCACCGGCAGATCGATCTGAAGCTTGCGCCTCATGCGCGAAGTTACCTGGGTCGCCAACAGCGAGTGCCCACCCAGCTCGAAGAAGTTGTCGTACGGACCGATCGGCTCAACGTGCAATACCTGACTCCAAATTTCGGCGATCAGCTCCTCCAACGGAGTGCGCGGTGCGATGACGTCTTTCGGCTGTTCTGCAAGCCGGTCGGGTGGAGGCAAAGCTCGACGATCGACCTTCTTGTTCGCAGTCAAAGGCATCTCCGCAAGTCTGACGAAGTTTGAAGGCACCATGTAATCGGGAAGCGTTAAGCGCAAATGGCTTCTGAGCTCCATTACACCGGGATTCAAGTGCTCGTGTGGAACGATGTAAGCTACCAGACGAACATCACGAGGTTGATCTTCTCGCAACAGAACGACAGCTTGTGCAATACCCGGATGGCGAGATAGGGCACTTTCGATTTCACCTAACTCGATACGAAAACCGCGCAGCTTCACCTGACTGTCGAGCCGGCCAATGAACTCAATCCTGCCATCGCGGCGATAGCGGGCGAGATCCCCCGTACGGTACAACCGCGTCCCGGGCCCATCGCTGAAAGGATTTGGTATGAACTTTTCAGCCGTCAGCTCAGGCCGGCGCAGGTAGCCACGGGCCAGCCCCGGGCCGCCAATGAAGATTTCACCTGGGACCAAAGGGGGCACTGGTTGCAGATTCCGGTCCAACAAGTAAACCTGTAAATCTGGTAGCGGCGATCCAATCGATGGCAGCTGGACATTTTTCCTGGGATCGTCCGCCGATTGATCATGCTGATTGCTGGGGATGCGGCCACATGTCGTCCAGACTGAACTTTCCGTTGGCCCATAAAAGTTCCATACCGGCACTTCGAGACGTCCTAACTCGAACGCGAGCTCCAAATCCATTGCATCGCCGCCACACACAATTAAACGAACATTCCAGTCTTGATTGCGCTTGAGCGACTCTTCTCGTGCTGCCAATAATTCCCGGAGCGCGGACGGTGTTTGATTCAGGATCGTCACTTGTTCCTTACACAGCAATTTAAAAAAGTCTGAAGGCGATTGCAGGATCTCAAGAGGCACAATCACAAGCGTGCCTCCCTGTAACAAGCAGCCCCAAATCTCCCACACCGAAAAATCGAAAGCGCTTGAGTGCACGACGGTCCAAACATCTCCGGAACGGAACCCGAGCTTTTCTCGAGTAGAAGCAAACAAATGGACCACGGTCTTGTGAATGACTTCCACACCTTTCGGCCTGCCTGTCGATCCCGAGGTGTAGATCACATAAGCGAGATTGTCCGGCGTCACCCAAGCGGTGGGATTCTCAGTGCTTTCGCCGGCGAGTTCAGTCCAGTCGTCGAGACATAATCTCAATGTCTGCCCATCTCTGTCGGACTGCGGCTGGGGCAATGTGCTTAGCAGCTTGCTCTGGGTCAGCAACGCCTGAATTCGGGAATCCTCGAACATGAAAGCGAGGCGGTCCGGTGGATAACCGGGATCAAACGGAACATAAGCACCACCTGATTTCAAAATGCCGACGAGGGCCACAATGGTTTCCAGCGACCGCTCAACGTAGACACCGACCGGCACTTCGGGACCTACTCCATGACGCTGAAGCCAGTGAGCAACCTGGTTGGCTCGTGCATTTAATTCTGAGTACGTCAACCTGTCATCACCGCAGACCACGGCGACCGCATCCGGTGTGAGTTGCACCCGCGCCGCGAACTGTTGATGAATACAAACGGCGCTTGGATCTTCGTATCGTTCGCGATTCCAGTTAGTGAGTAACTGACGACGTTCATCCCCGCGCCAGATGTCGAGATCCCCAATTCGGGCGGACGGCTGCTCCAGAATGTTTTCCAGCAGAGTGTTGTAGCTGGACATCATTCCGCGAATTGTGTCGGCAGAAAACAGATCTGTGCTGTACTCCCAAACAGCGCTCAACGCCTGGCCTTTGTCACTGATGAAAAGAGACAAGTCATCGCGTGCAGTGCCGCGATCGGCATCCAGCGGCTGCAACGCAATCGCTTTCTGATCGAGCGTTGCCGGCGTGTTCTCGAGCGCAAAGATCACTTGAAACAAAGGTGAATGGCTGAGGCTGCGTTCGGGCTGCATCTCTTCCACCAGCTTGTCGAATGGAATTTCCTGGTGCGCGTAGGCTCCGAGCGAAGCTTCGCGCACTCGATGCAGCAACTCTCTGAACGGGGGATTTCCTGATAACTCCGTGCGTATTGGCAAGGTGTTAACGAAGAGCCCTATCAGATCTTCCAACTCCGATTTACTTCGACCCGCTAACGGTATCCCCACAACGATGTCTTCCTGCCCGCTGTAACGCCAAAGCAGGATGTCAAAGGCGGCCAGCAGCGTCATAAACAGCGTCACCCCTTCGCCGCGGCTGAAAGCGCGAAGACGGTTGGCAAGTTCCTCAGATACTTCGTTGAAGAGCCGCGCTCCTGCAAAGGTCTGCGCGGCGGGGCGTGGCCAATCAGTCGCAAGTTCAAGCACCGCCGGAGCGCCTGTGAGGTGCGCGGTCCAATAAGAAAGTTGGGAAAGCAGCACCTCGCCCTGCATAAACTCGCGCTGCCATACCGCGTAATCAGCGTATTGAATGGGAAGCTCGGTCAGGGGCGACGGCCGCCCGTCGCGATATGTCTCATATAAAGTTGCTAACTCACGATAAAACACGCCCATCGACCAACCATCACTGACGATGTGATGCATAGTAATGATGAGCAGGCTCTCGTTTTGATTGAGGCGTAATAGATGAGCGCGGATCAGCGGACCCACTGCGAGATCGAAAGGCTTTTCTCCCTCGGTTTGGCACCAGCGTTGGATTTTCGCTTGGGCTTCGTGCTCGCTGAGACTGGAGAGATCCACGACCGGCAATTCGAGCTCAAGCTCCCGTGCTATTGCCTGCATTGGCTCGTCGTCTACAACAACAAATGACGTGCGAAGCGATTCGTGTCGGCGCAGAATCTCATTAAGCGCTTTTCGGAGAGCAGTGAGGTCCAATGGCCCCTCAAAGCGAATGGCATTGAGCAAGTGATAAACGCTCTTGCCCGAATCAAAACGATCGAGGAACCACAGTCGTTGTTGAGCAAACGATACTGGGAAAATATACGGATCCATAAGTGGGCGCACTTGAAGATTCTGACGCGGTAGCTCCGAGCATCAACCGCGCGGGAGCCGTCTAATCTCCGGCATCACATTTTGATCTTTCCTTTCGGTAACTAATAGGAACTCCGCCAGGCCGGCAATCGTCGGCTTTTCGAAGAGGCATCGCAGCGGCATATTAACCTTAAATGTTTCGCGGATTCGTGCCATCACTTGAGTCGCGAGCAGCGAGTGGCCACCCAGATCGAAGAAGTTATCGTGTATGCCAATCGCTTCCACTTTCAACACGGCACTCCACAGGTTCGCGAGCACCGCTTCGGTATCATTGCGAGGCGCAACGAATCGATCCTGGACACTCGAGCGCGAGGGATCAGGTAGCGGTAATGCCCTTTGATCAATCTTTCCGTTCGGAGTCAACGGCCATGAATCCAGTCTAATAAAAGACACGGGTACCATGTACGGTGGCAGTCTTGTGTTCAGAAATGTTCTCAACGCGTCGGGCGAGGTGACTTGTTCTGGTGTATCGATTACATAGGCCAGAAGTTGCTGGTGTCCGTTCTCTCCAGCGTGGATAACCAGACACTCGCGGACAGTTTCATGTTGTGCCAGCACGTTTTCGATTTCACCGAGCTCGATTCTGAAGCCACGGATTTTGACCTGTCGATCAACTCGGCCCAGGTACTCGATTTCCTTTGAACTCTCATCTCGCGAAACAAAGCGAGCCAGGTCGCCTGTACGATACAGTCTCTCTCCCGGCTTGCCACTGAAGCAGTCAGGCACAAAGCGCTCAGCCGTCAGTTCCGGCCGGTTGAGATAACCGCGCGCGATACCGCGACCGCCCACATACATCTCGCCGGCCACTCCGAGCGGCGCCAGCTGCTGGTAGCGGTCCAGGATATAGACCTGCAGATCATCAAGTGGCAGGCCAACTAAGCTTCGCGATTCACCTTCGATTTCGGTCGCTGTCAGCGGACGGTAGGTCACATGGACGGTCGTCTCAGTGATGCCGTACATGTTGACCAGGCGAGGCCGAGCATCACCGA
>Ga0126384_10000012_pt1 | contig 57066 bp, 56 predicted proteins | sample PanSoiMetPlot_36_FD_92543 | JGI IMG/M metagenome (GOLD analysis project Ga0126384, IMG submission 92543) | Tropical forest soil microbial communities from Panama - MetaG Plot_36 | ecosystem: Environmental > Terrestrial > Soil > Tropical forest > Bulk soil | place: Panama | collected 2016-02-17 | reverse complement strand
TCCTAGGATCATCATTGGAATTCCGTCTGGGATCACCGAGGTCGAAAGAAGGGCGGTGAGGGAAGCCGCCGAGAATGCGCGCGCGAGAGAGGTTTACTTGATCGAGCAGCCGATGGCGGCGGCGATCGGCGCCGGCCTGCCGGTCACCGAGCCTTCCGGCAACATGATTGTGGACATTGGTGGCGGCACCTCGGACGTGGCGGTGATTTCTCTCGCGGGCATCGTGTTCGCCAAGAGCGTCCGGATCGGCGGGGATAAGCTGGACGAAGCGATCATCCAGTACGTGAAGCGCAAGTACAATCTGCTGATCGGCGAGCGGACCGCCGAGCAGATCAAGATGGGCATCGGAACCGCCTATCCCACCGACGAAGTGATGACCATGGAGATCAAGGGACGGGACTTGGTGGCCGGAGTGCCGCGCACTCTGACCGTGACGTCGGACGAGGTGCGCGAGGCGCTCTCGGAGCCGATCAACGGGATCGTAGACGCGGTGAAGATGACCCTGGAGCGTACGCCTCCCGAGCTTGCCGGGGACATTGCCGATCGCGGCATCGTGTTGGCTGGCGGCGGCGCTCTGCTCAAGAATCTGGACACCCTGCTCCGGGAAGAAACCGGGTTGCCCGTATTCCTGGCGGAGGATCCATTGTCCGCGGTGGTGATCGGCGCAGGGAAGGCGCTGGAGTCGCTCGACATTCTGCGCCAGGTCTGCAATCCCGGCTAGACTGCCGGGCGTCTACCAGAGGATGTCCTGATCCTCGGTGACTCCGGGCACATTCTCGATGGAGATGGTTTCCTCCGGCAGGCGAACCATTCCCTCGAAAAGACCCAAAGCCTGGAGGAAGTGGCTCTTCACCAGCTTGTAGTCTCGCTCTTCGCGATGGATGTGGATCGGCTCGAAGCCCAGCTCGATTTGCTCGGCTTCGACGTGCCACGGGTCCATCGGATGATTGGCATCGAAGTGAAAGTGGGCTGGCCCCAGTGGAATCAGTTGAGAGCCAAGCCAGAGGGCGTTCTCCTGGAGGCCGCTCGGATCGTTGATTCCCTGAGCCAAGTTGAGGCCAATCGTTCTACCGTCCGGCAGGCGTCCGTTCGCGAACGCCCATCGCCAGGCGGTGTGACGAGCCGGGTAGCCATCTGTGTAGTCGAAGCCCGCCGTGGCTCCCTCCAGGCTGAAAGTCTGGGCTTCGGTGGTGAGGCGACCTGAGGCGGGCAACCCAGCCCACTTTTGGGTGACGTTGACGATTCCGTCTCCCGCAAGCGGGGCGATGATCGTGAGCGGCGGCGGCTCGGCGGGCTGGGCGAGCTGTACCTCCAGCGCAAGCGTAGGCTTGCCCCACGGTTTGCCATACGTCTCCACTTGAACCCGATAACTTCTCGCCCGCTCCTCTGGTCCCAAGGCGAACCGCACACCCGGCATCACAAAGCGGGCGGCGGCGTTGAGCCCCGGACGGTTGCCGACGGAGATCCACGGACCGGGAACCCCCATCCACCCGCGGTCAAATAAAGGCTTCTTGGTGAGGAGGTTGACGGCGAAGGCGAAGGCGTTGGCGGTGTAGGTCAGGTCGGCGACCGAGAAAACGACGGCCACGTTGCGGGTGGCCACCATCCCGTATTGCCAGCGCTTGTGCTTGAACCAGCGCCGCGGCGGCCAAACCGCGTAAGGTCCTCGCAGCCGGGTCAAATCAACCTCGGGCAGCGATCCCTGGTAGCTGCCAAACTGCGGGTATCCGTTGGCGTCCACCACCGTCACCGGACAGGGAGGGAAGTGGGGCTGGTTCTGGTCAGGCACCCGTCTTCCCCCGTGCGCTGGGCATGCCCTAAAATCTTAGAGGTGACCGATGTCGCTCCACAACTGGATCTGCTGACCGGCGCTTGGAAGCGGGAGTACTTCGAGCTGCAGCTTGCGCGCGCCGTCTCCGACTCCCATCGAGCGCGCCAAGCGCTTTCGATCATTCAGCTCGATGTGGACGACCTGCAAGAGCACAACGACGTGCACGGGGCGAACAAGCTCAACGACTCGCTCGGCTGGGTGGCGATCCGGATGTCCCAGGTTCTCAATGGGCGCGGACCGATCGCCCGGATCCAGGGCGGCACCTTTGCCACCTTCCTTCCTCAATTCACGCTTCCTCGGGCTTTGGCGGTGGCTGAGCGGATTCGAAGCCGGATTCACGACACCCGCCACGCGTCGGAAGCCGGTGAGTACCGACTCAGCGTTTCGATGGGAGTGGCCTGTCTTCGGGCCAACGAGCCCTGGGGGAATTTGCTGGAAGCGGTGGACGCCGCCTGCCGCAAGGCCAAGCAGGGCGGTCGCGACCAGGTGGTCCACCGCTAGCCGTCGCGACATCCGCGCGTCGAAGCGTTAGTCCCTCAACCATTCCGAGGCGGTGACCACCGGCAGCTGGAGCGCGCGCTCCCGCTCGAGATCCAGATTGCCGATGTGCAGCGAGATCGGCGACTGAACCCATTTGTAGATGGATTGGAGAAAGAGCCGTACAAACTTGTCCACGTGGCCGCGCAACTGATCCACCGGCATCTCCGGAAACATCCCTTCGAGCACCTGAAGGACCTCGGACGGCAAGAGCTTTTCGTCCGCAAATAAATGGAAGCAAGCGTCCAGGACTTGAAACGGCATCAGCTCTCGCTCGCCGGACTGATTCGGCGCCAGCTCGGGGCCGGAGGGCTGGGCAACGACCTTCTTGATTCCCTGCAGGCCGGTCTTCTCCTGAAGGTACTCCAACAACAAGGTCACCACCGTCTTAGGCACGTTGGCGATCACCGCCAGCCCTCCCATCAGATCTCCACCGATGGTGGTGTACCCGACGGCCTTTTCGCTCATGTTTCCCGTCTGCAGGATCAGGCCGTCTGCTGAATTGGCCCAATTCCACATCCGCTGCGCCCGAACGCGCGCTTGAGCGTTCTGCTCGGTCAACGGGGTGAGCGCCTTGCCTTCCGAGACCATCTGACGGGCGGCGCTCAGCTCGCGAGAGAATGCCTCGTCGATGGGCACGATCTTGAGGTGGATTCCCAGCTCCGAACAGATGGTCTCCGCTGCCTCGCGAGTCTGCGCGGACGAGTAGCGGGAGGGCATGTAGAAGGCCTGAAGCAGCGACTCGGGGTGCTCTGGATTCGCCTTCTTGGCGTAGCGATAGGCGATCAGCAAGGTAAGCAACGAGTCGCGGCCTCCCGACAGCGCCACGCCCATGGTTTTGAAGGCGCGGGTCTTCTCGAAGTAGTCCCCCACGCCCATCGCCAGCGCATCGAGGATGTCCTCGCACCAGGCTTCCCGCACGCTCCTTTCGGGCTCCAGCCGTGGAAGGAAGAAGTTTCGACGCGCTGGAACGGGATATTTGAGCTGCTCGCGTGCCGTCGAGAATTGTGATGACGGCACTTCCAAAATCGGCACCGCCCGAGCAGCGGCCAGGTGGCGTTCGCGATCCAGGCGCCAGGTGGTGTTTTCGGAGCGCAGCCGAGCGGTTCGATCCAGGTCAACCACCGCAGCGGAAAAACCCTCCCGAAAGCGCGGGGCCTCGAGAATCCACTTTCCGTTTTGATTGATGAAGCCGCCGCCATCGAAGATCAGGCCGTCGTTCGAGCCCACCGCGTTCGCGAAGGCGAAGGTGCATTGATGATCTGCGGCGCGGGTGGCGATCAACTCTCGCCGCGTCTCCACCGCTCCGACGCGAAAGGGAGACGCCGAGACGTTGAGGACCAGCTCAGCGCCGGAGTAGGTCCGCCGTCGGATCGGCCCCTCGGCGCTCCAGAGGTCCTCGCAAACCTCGGCAGCCAAGATGCCGAAATCGAACTTGAACAACAAGTCCCCAAACTGCACGTCTCGGTGGCGCTCGGCCTGGAAGGCGAGGCCGTGGGAGAAGGTCCGTCCTTCGTAGAAGACGTTGTAGGTGGGTAGCTTTTCCTTGGGCACCAGGCCGATGACCTTTCCGCCCGCGACCACCGCCACACAGTTGAACCGCAAGCCTTCGAAGGAAATCGCCACCCCGACGGCAAATACAGTGGGCAGCTTGGAGGTTGCATCAGCGAAGCGAAGCAGCTCCTTCCATTGATGCTCGACGAAGCCCCGCCACTGGATCAGATCTTCGGGCGGGTAGCCGCCAATCAACTGCTCCTGGAATACGCCTACCGTGGCGTGCTCCTGCGCCATCTGATGCGCAAGCTTGAGCGCTCGATCCACGTTGTGGGCCAACGCGCCCACGGTGGTGTTGACGTTGGCCAGAGCTATTTTGACCAGGCGCATGGTGGTCTAACCCTAACTGTCGGCGCTCCGGGCGGCAATTCTGCCCAGTCGACGGATTCGCACACCCGCGCGACGCCTCGGGTTGGACGCATGGAACGAAGCCGATATGGTTCGAGCAATGACGCAATTTGCTTCCGATGCTGAGGTGTTGAAGTCTCCCGAGTCCTGGTACCAACGTCTCTACCGGCGGGTGGAGGGCCTCTCCGCCACGCCCTACGCGCTGGTGGCGTTCCTGGTCGTCTCGGTGATCGACGGATCTGTATTCCCGATTCCGCCGTTTGCGTTGATGGTCCCGATGGTTCTGGCCAACCCCCGACGCTGGTGGACCCTCGCCCTGACGGGTACGGTGGCCAGCCTGGTCGGGGGATTGATTGGCTATTCTCTAGGGTCATTGATTCATCAGGGCGTCGCCGGTGTTTTTCACATCGACTTGAATGCGCGGGTGGACCGATTTGGAATCCACTCGACGGTGGGCGAGCTGCTGGGAAAGAACTTCTGGTTCCTGGCGCTGCTCTGCTCGGTCCTGCCGACACCCTTCAAAGTGGTGGCGATTGGCAGCGGCCTGGTGTCGGTGCCGCTGACCCGTTTTCTGCTCGCAGCGATTCTGGGGCGATTGACTAGGTTCTTTCTGGTGGGCGGTTTGATGGCCCTCGTTGGACCGCGCGCCCGAAAGTGGTTGCGAGTCTAAAGACCCCGAACCGATGCTTGTTGCTCGCCAGTCTTGGGAGCGCTGGCGGTCTGGGTGGCGAAGTTGATGTTGTTGTAGCCCGCGGTCATGCAGCTGTACATCACCCGCTTGAGGATCTTGTACTGAATGTCCTTGTCACCCTGGATGTTGACGTCGCCCTTGAACTTGCCCGACTCATCATTGGCCAGCGCGTGCAGGTCTTCGTACTGCTTCTTCATATCCCGCAGCTTCTCCTCGAGCGCCGGGATGTTCAGATAGTCTTCGCGCGAGAGATCCTCGACGCGGCCGATCACGGTTCCGCTGACCAGCACTTGCTCGTTGGAGACCATCACCACCGGGACCATCTCGATGTCCTTGACGTTGACCGCCTCGGGCAAGCGAATCTCCTTGGTGATGTTCAGCACGTCACCAGTGGCGGAGAAGTTCGCGATCAGGAACAGCACGATGATCACGAACATGTCGACCATCGGGGTGATCAACAGGTCCGCGGTCATCACCCTTTTGGCGCTGAGCTTGCCTTTTCCGAAGACCCTCGACCGCTGTAGGCGCTTGCCAAAGCGTTTACCTGGCACCTGAATCGCCATCCGTCCTCCTGATCAACCCATCGCGGCCGCCACCGACACGTTGGGCAGGCCGGAGCCGATGCATTCGTCAATGATTCGGACCAAGTCCTCGTAACGAACGTTGTCCTCCGGTTGGAGGGTGATCGCCGCTTGGTCCGGGAGATTGGTCCGCACTTCCTTGATCCGCACTTGAAGCTTGCTGAGGTCGATTCGGCCCTTCGTATCCCGAACCACTGGGATCGGATCGTAGGAGCTGGTGCCCGCCGTAAGTTTCAACTCCTTGTCGGTAATCAGCAGGGTGAGGGGGATGGTTTTGTCGTTGTCCTCGGGGTTGTCGGACGGACCACCCGAGCTCGACACTTGCAATCGGCCAATCTGCGTCCAGACCGCGGTCATGATCAAGAAGCTGATCGTCACCGCCATCAGGTCGATGAAGGGAACCAGATTGATGGGCGTATCCAGCGGCTTCTTTTTGCCCGAGCTGGAGGGACCCAGCTCTGCGCCGCCCATTCCGCCGGCCATTGCGCGCTCCTTTCAGTCCTAGTCGTCGTCGCCGCGAGTCGCGGAGACGGTGACGTTCTTGAACTTGTCCCGATTGGAAACGATCAGGTTCAGCACCGAGACCGAGGTCTCGTTGATGTCGTTGATCAAGTGCTGGGTTCTACCCATCAGGATTGAAAAGGCGATCAGCGAGGGAATGGCGGTGAACAGCCCGAAGCCGGTGCAGTTCATCGCTTCTGAAATGCCTTCCGCCAAGATGGTGGCTTTGTCCGCGGGATTCACCGTGGCCACCGCTTCGAAGCAGCGAATCAGACCGGCCACGGTTCCCAAAAGACCGGCGAGCATCGCGGCGTTGCCGAGCATCGCGAGATATCCGGTGCGAGCCTCCAACCTGGGGGTCTCGCGCAGCGATGCTTCGTCCAGCGCTGCTTGAACTTCCTCCTCGCCCTTGGGCACGTTCATCAGGCCGGCTTTGACGACGTTGGTGAGCGGCGTCGATTTTTGACCGGCGACGTAGTTGATCGCTTTATCGAGATCGCCGGCGTAAATGTATTTCTTCAGTCCTCTGAGAAAGCCTTCCTTGTTGATCGCCGCCGAGAAGAAAAGCACGATCACTCGCTCCATGATGATCGCCGCAGCGACGACGGCGCAGACGGCAATCGGGTACATCCCCCAGTCGCCCGCGGTCCAGCGGCGAGCGATCTCGTCGAAGAACGAGCTGTCGTGCTTGGCAGCTGCCTCGGCCGCCGCGAAGACGCCGAGCTGAGTCAAAGACGCGAGATTCATTTTACTTTTGCCTCCGAGTGAACGCGGGTCCTAGTCCACAAAACCATCCCAAACGATGCCCGTTGCACAACACCGGCCAGGCGTGGATCGGGATGTTTTGAAGGCTCAACTCTACCGTGCGCTCCCGTGGCCCGCAAGGCGCGGGGTAACCTGCAAGCCGTCGATTCTGCACGAGAATTGAGGCACGAAAAGCTCTTCTCGACGAGGTGGATCATGCGGGCGAATGGGCGGGTACGACATTGGGCGAGCGGCGGCCACCTTCGCGCCCACTGCAGAGGACACTCCACCGCAGGTGGGTGAGTAGGTCCCACAAGGGAAGGATCAAAGTCGCCAGAGTTGTTCTTTTCCCCAGGTGCCCACGCGAGCTGTGTGCCTCAGCCGCAGCTGAGTCGCTCCGCGCCTCACGCCTTGGGAGCAGGGCCGGCGAGCTTGACGGCGTCACCTGTGGGTGGCGGGGATACTGGCCCGACAGATTTCTGGGGCGCGGACGGCGACGGGCTGGGGCGAGCGGAGGATGAGTTGCTGGGCGCGTCGCTCGCACCATGTGCGGTAGACGGAGTGCTCGGATCGGGAATCTGAGTGGCCATCAGTGGCGAGTGCTCGTTGCACGCGCCCGCGTCGATCAGAGTGTCCAGCACCGGATCGCCATAACCTCGAATCCTTGCGGGTACCGAGGGATTGTTCCACCCCGGACCCTCCGCTCGAGCAACCTTGAAGTGCAAATGAGGGCCGCACGCCCACCCGGTCTTGCCCGAGTAACCTAAAAGTTGGCCCGCCCTGACGCGTTGTCCGGCGGTCACCACCACCTTCGAGAAGTGCAGGTACTGCGTTTCCCAACCATTATCGTGAGCTAGCACAACGTAGTTGGCATCTGCTGCGAACCGAGGATCGCATCCGCCGATCTGACTGTCTCCCCGAGCAACGCGCACCAAGCCGTCGAGGGCCGCGACGATCGGGACACCTTCCGGCATTCGAAAATCCCAAGCCCAGGAGTCGTTCTGCAGATGACTGCCGGTTTGATGTCCCTGGGATACCGGGTAGGCGCGCCCACACCCGAAGGGCACTGTGACATCCGGTGGCTGGTGCGGCGCCATAGCCGCTCGCTGCCCAGAGGGGATTTCGACTGCTGCACCAAGAATGAGGGCAATTAGAACGGACGCGGTTGTCAAACGACCGCAATTTACCCCACCTCACTGTTCAACCTCAAACAGTCGGAATGCGCTCGGTAGGCAGATGACCCAGCATGCCTCCATTGGCGCTCAACCAGCGCGCGACTGGATGAACGCTTCCAGGCGCGCGAGCGACGCCGCCCCGCCCTCGAATAGCGCCTCACCATCCCAGATCGCCGGCAGGGTCCGTCCACCGTGCGACGTGAAGTCGCGCTCCGCTTCGGGAAAAGCGACATTGCGAAAACGAACCTGCTCGAGCAACCCCTGCTCGGAGACGTAGCGCCGAAGTCGAGCGGACTCGGCGTCCCCGATCCGGTGAAACAGCTCAAAGGCAAAGTCGCCCACTATCGTCGCGTCGCCGCCGCCATTCGGGCTGTCTCGCGGCGGACGGTAGCGCTCTCGGTCTCGAATCGAACGTCGTCGGCGCTCATTCCCTTGAGCTTTTCCTCGGCCTGCTGGAGCCGCTCCTCGGCTGCTGACACGTCGATGTCGGTTACCGCCTCCGCCTGGTCCGCGAGCACGAGCACCTTGTTCTCCGCGACCCGAGCGAATCCGCCGGATATGAAGTAGCTCTTTGAGACGGTACCCACCCGGTAGGTGAGGATCCCCGGCTGCATCACCGAGAGCAGCGGCGCATGTCCCAGGCGCACGCCAAAAAGGCCATTGACTCCGGGAACGATCACCTCATCCGCCGCCTCCGAGAGGATCCGTCGCTCAGGTGTCACCAGTTCCAGAATCAATTCGGCCACGATTTGCTCCTCGGTCAGAATTTGAGATGCACCGGCCTCGAGTCTACCGGTTCCAGCTCCACCTCGTTGTGGTCGTTGACGCGTGGCATTGCTCCGGGGACACCGCCCACGCCTTTGAGCCACAGAAAGTGCTTATCCAGCTGCCGGACTCGGTGGCGTGCTCTCGCCGGGACCAGCTCCCCTGCCCGCATCCGCCTCAGCGCCTTGCCTTGCTGGTCGTAGAGAACCGCGACCACCACCGAAAGCCAAGTCTCGGACTCTTGCTTTTGGGGCGCCGCGGGCTTCTCGGGAAAGGCGCGAATCACCCAAAAACGTTGGCCGTCGTCGGAGACGAAATAGAAGTCGTCGGTGGTTCCGACGCACTTGTCCAGCTGCCACGCAAGCTTGGTCTCTTCCGTCACTTCAACCTGGCACTTGCCCGGCTGTTGTTCGATCAGTTTGATGCTGTAGACGCCGGTCGCTGAAGATTGGGACTTGCTGCTCTTGGGGGTCGCAGCCAAAAGCGAAACCAACCAAAACAAGGGGAGTGCGAACCCAGGGGACACGGCGACAGGCCTTTCAGACTCACTCCGCCGCCATTCGCTTCGCGTTTTCCACGGCCTCGTCAATACCCCCGACCATGTAGAAGGCGGATTCCGGCAGCTCGTCGTGTTTTCCCTCGGCGATCTCCTCGAATCCCCGAATCGTGTCCGCCAGCTTCACGTATCTCCCCTGCTTTCCGGTGAAGACTTCGGCGACGAAGAACGGCTGCGACAGGAAACGCTGGATTTTCCGCGCCCGAGCCACGGTGAGCTTGTCTTCTTCCGAGAGCTCGTCCATGCCCAAGATGGCAATGATGTCCTGCAACTCCTTGTAGCGCTGGAGGATGCCCTGAATGCGGCGGGCCACCTCGTAGTGCTCCTGTCCAACCACCTGGGGATCGAGGATGCGCGAGGTAGAGTCAAGCGGATCCACCGCTGGATAAATGCCGAGTTCGGCGATCTGGCGCGAGAGCACGGTGGTCGCGTCCAAGTGGGCGAAGGTGGTGGCTGGCGCAGGGTCGGTCAAATCGTCTGCGGGGACGAAAATCGCCTGCACCGAGGTGATCGACCCTTTGTTCGTCGAGGTAATCCGCTCCTGCAGCTCGCCCATTTCCGTGGAAAGGGTGGGCTGATAGCCGACCGCGGCGGGAATTCGTCCGAGCAAAGCGGAAACTTCCGAGCCCGCCTGCGTGAACCGGAAGATGTTGTCGATGAACAGCAGGACGTCGCGTCCCTCTTCATCGCGGAAGTACTCCGCGACCGACAGCGCTGAGAGGGCAACGCGCGCGCGGGCGCCAGGCGGCTCGTTCATTTGCCCATACACAAGGACGCACAAGCTCTCATCGAGCTTGTCCAGCCTGATGACGCCGCCCTCTTGCATTTCCCTGTAGAGATCGTTCCCCTCGCGGGTGCGCTCGCCCACACCCGCGAACACCGAAAATCCACCTTGCTCCTTAGCGACGTTGCGGATCAGCTCTAGCAGCAAAACCGTCTTGCCGACGCCGGCTCCGCCAAACAGGCCAATCTTCCCGCCTCGAGTGTAGGGGGCGAGCAAGTCGATGACCTTGATTCCGGTCTCGAAGGCTTGAACCCGCACGTCCTGATCCACGAACGCCGGAGGCGGACGGTGAATCGGCAGGAACTGGTCTGCTCGGATTGGACCTCGTTCGTCCACCGGCTGTCCGACCACATTTATGATCCGGCCCAAGGTGGGTTTGCCCACCGGCACCTGGATCGGGCCCCCGGTATTCTTCACCGCGATGCCTCGCGAGAGGCCTTCGGTGGAGTCCATCGCGATGCAGCGGACGGTGTTCTCACCAAGATGCTGCGCCACTTCGATCGTCAGGTTCTCCGGCTCAGTGGAGATTCCGGGATTGCTCAGCTTCAAAGCGGTGTAGAGCTCCGGAAGACCTCCGGGGGGAAACTCGACGTCCACCACCGGCCCCAGCACCTGAGTCACCCTGCCAATCTGTTGCACGCTCACTGCCATTGTGCTTAGCGGCCTCCTTTACTTCAAAGCCTCGGCTCCAGAGACGATTTCCATCAATTCCTTGGTGATCACCGCCTGGCGGGTTCGGTTGTAGAACAAGGTCAAACGATCGATCATCTCCGCCGCGTTCGAGGTGGCGTTCTCCATCGCGCTCATTCGGGCGCCGTGCTCACTGGCGATGCTTTCCAGCAACGCGCGGTAAAACCTGATCGTCAAAGCCTGCGGGACCAACCGCGAAAGGACCTCCTGCTTGCCGGGCTCGTAGAGGAAATCCACGAGCGCGCGGGGCGCGCTGTCCTCCGCGGCGCTGGCCACAGCATGCATCGGCAACAACTGTGTCAGCACCACCCGCTGATTGATGGCGGAGATGAACTCGTTGTAGACGAGAAAAATCGCATCCACTTTTCCGGAGAGGAAGTCGTCCGCCAATTTGTGCGCGATTTCCGCGGCTTTCTTGTAGCTGGTGCGAGAGTAAACGGCTGAATAATCTCCCGCCAAGGTGACGTTGCGCCGGCGAAAGAAGTCATGCCCCTTGCGACCGATCGTCGAAACCTGGATCGACTGATAGGTCGGCTGGTTGTCGTAGAGAAAGCGGCTAGCGCGGCGCAGCACGTTGGAATTGAAACCACCAGCGAGCCCCCGATCCGAGGTGAGAACCACCAGCTCCGCGGTCTTGGGTTCACGCTCGAACAAGAGGGGATGCGCCAGCAACTCCGAGCGGCTTGCCACGTCGTTGATGATCCGATCCACCATTTGAGCGTAGGGGCGGGCTGCCAGGATGGCCTCTTGGGCGCGCCGCAGCTTGGCCGCCGCGACCATCTTCATCGCCTTGGTGATTTGCTGCGTACTTCGCACTGAGCGAATTCGCTTACGAATGTCGCGGAGAGAGGCCATTTCCGATTAGAATTCCTAACCCAGTTCGAGCGCGGCGCACCCTACTTTCCGTCACCGCGCGGGTCAATCGTGTCCTTTCGACGCCTCAATCGCTGGTTGTTAATCGCCCTTATGGGAACGACCGCACTGTTGTCGCTCGCCTCGGTCTACGTGGAGCGCCGCTTTGCGGCCCGAATTCGAACCGTGGAGGATGTTCCGAGCGCGCCCGTTGCGTTGGTCTTTGGAGCTGGCCTCGCCTCGGGAGGGGAGCCGTCTAAGATGCTGGCCGAGCGGGTGAGCACTGCGATCCACCTCTACCGCACTGGAAAAGTCGAAAAGCTTTTGCTCAGCGGCGACAACACGGCTCGCTACCACGACGAGACTCGGGCGATGCGCCGCTACGCGATTGAGCGGGGTCTGGCGCCCGAAGCATTGCTGCGAGACTTCGGCGGCATTTCAACCTACGACAGCTGCTATCGCGCCAAGCAGATGTTCGGGGTCAACAAGGCAATTTTAGTGACCCAGGCCTTTCACCTTCCCCGCGCGCTTTTCATCGCCAACTCCTTGGGAATAGACGCCTACGGGATCGCCGCACAACCACTCGCGAAGAACCATCCCCTCGACGTGGTTCGGGAGTTTCTCGCTCGCCCGTTGGCCCTGGCAAAAGTGACCTGGGGGCCGCGTCCGAAGGGCCTGAGGCAAACGAGCGCGCCCTCAGAAATGCGAACGCCCCCAGAGGAAGCTCTCGGGGGGCGTGTCGACAACAAAATGCCTAAGGACTTCAGGTAATTACATCTTCTTTTCGGTATCCGTCTTCTTCTCGCCGCCTTCGTCCTTCTTGGCCTTCTTGCTCTTCTTGGCCTTGTCACTCTTCTCGCCAGTTGCAGCCTTCTCGCCAGCAGGCGCCTTCTCTTCGGCCGCGAAAGCATTGAGCGAGAACGCCAGCAGCAACATCGCAACGATACGCTTCATACACACTCCATTGGGGTTAACGACGCCGCTCCATGCGGCAGTTCGAGGTCCCCTTAGCAGTCTACGTGCCAAACCACGCCAAGAGTAGACAAAGGGCGTAGATTGTGGAGCTGCTCCGCACAATCACGGATTGGCTGGGGAGTTATTCCCCAACTCCAGCTGTTTGCCGAGTCAAATAGGCCGCAGGAGGGGGCGCTCTGTGCTACAGGTTCCTTGTCCTTGAACTCCCGCATTTCCATTGGCGGATTTTTGGCCAGTTTTCTGTTCGTGGTGGCTCTGTTGGCCGCGGTTGCCGCCTACACGCTCTCGGGAGAACTGCGGACCAAGCGCGAAATGGACGCCCTGGTTTCTAAGGCGCTCGATCGCGACGCCCTGATGAGCCTGATACGCGTCGCTGCGCTGAAGCTTGAATCCGCGGTCGCTGCCCACATCCAGGCGACCAACGACCAAGAGCGCAACGAGGCAGACGATCGAATGGAGTCGATCCTGGCGGACATCCGTCTCGCTTCGGAGGAGTACACCCAGGGCATGCCGATCACCGAAAAAGAGACCTGGAGCGAGTTCATGACCACCAGCCAGTCGCTCGCGGCCCAGGCAACCAAGGCGGTGAATTACTCGAATCGAAAGGAAGCTGAGCGCGCCCGCAAGCTTCTCGTCAGCAGGATTCGTCCCGTCACCGCAGCCCTCGACGGTCTGGCGGAGAAACTCTCCCAAAACAATGCCGAAGAAACCACCCGGCTGATGCGGAAGCTGCAGGATCTGCGGCTGCGGAGTATGTACGCCGGCGCGATGGTCGCCGGGCTCGCGATCGTCTTGTCCCTGCTCGTGGCTTGGAAAGTGACCGGCTTGCTTCGACGTCAGCAGGCCACCATCCGTCAACAGCTGGCCGAGCTGAATCGACGAAATACCGAGCTCGATTCCTTCGCCAGCCGCGTGGCACACGACTTGATCAGCCCAATCTCTCCGCTCAAGGGCTACTTGACGCTGATCCGCCGCTCCAACTCGATCTCCGATCCCGAGGCTCGAGAAATGCTCACCCTGGCGGAGGGAAGCGCGGCCAGGATGGTGGAAATGATCGAGGCCCTGTTGCGGTTCTGCCGCGCCGGTACGCCGGGAGAACCCACGGTCTCCGAGCTGGATACCGCGGTGAGCACTATCCTCCTCGAGCTGGACCAGGTTGCCGCCAAGGAGAAGGTCGCGATCGAGCGAAAGCTCGAGCTCGGCATCCACGTGTCCTGCCCGCAGCAGCTCTTGCAGTCCATCGCCCAGAACCTGGTTTCGAACGCAGTCAAGTACACCGCCGGGCGGCCCGAGGCGAAGGTGACTGTCCGGGTAGAGCGGGAGGCCAGAGAAGCGGTGCTGGAGGTACAAGACAACGGACGAGGCATGAACGAGGAATCGCTGCGGGGGCTCTTTCGACCTTTCTTTCGCGCGCCCGAAGTGAATGGCATCCCAGGCCATGGGCTTGGGTTGGCCACGACCAAGAGATTGGTCGAAGCCCACGGGGGCTCGATCAGCGTCGAATCGCTGATGGGCCGCGGCAGCCGCTTCACGGTTCGATTTCCGCTGGTTGTGCTCCACCCCGCGTCTCGTCAGGAAGCGCGAATGCGAGCAATTCAAAAGAGCGCGCTCTCCGCCGGTTCACAATGAGATCGCCCAACATTCTGCTGGTAGATGACGATGGCCACGCCCGAGATCTGCTCCGCCGGGTGCTTGGCTCGATGGGGCGAATCTTCGAAGCGTCAGACGTGCAGGGGGCGATGGACGAGCTCAGCAAGGGAGAGCCGATCGATCTGGTCGTCACGGACATGGCGATGCCCGATGCGACCGACGGGCTTCGGGTACTGCATGCTGCGCGAGAACACTGGCCGGACACCGCGGTCATAGTCCTGACCGCATTTGGGAACATCGAGGGCGCGTTGGACACCATCCAGCAGGGGGCATACGACTACCTCGCCAAGCCCTTCGACGTGGATGCCCTGACGCGAGTGGCCCGAAGAGCGCTCGAGCAAAAGCGGCTGCTCGAAGAGAACTGGCGGCTGCGTCAAGAGGTCAAAAATCGCGCTCTGGTCGGACGCAGCCCCGCCCTGCTCGAGGTCTACAAGCAGGTCGCTCGGGCGGCATCTACCAACGTCCCGATCCTGATCACCGGTGAGACCGGAACCGGCAAAGAACAGGTCGCGCGAGCGCTGCATCAGCGCTCGCCGCGAGCCGATGGTCCGTTCATTCCCGTGGATTGCGCCGCGATCGCCGAGTCGCTCATGGAGAGCGAGCTGTTTGGGCACGCCAAGGGCGCATTCACCGGAGCGTCGGGCCTGCGGCGGGGGCTTTTCGAGGAAGCCAGCGGCGGAACCCTGTTCTTGGATGAGATCGGGGACGTCGGTCCCCGCATTCAATCCCAACTGCTTCGAGCGCTCCAGGAGGGACAGATTCGCCGCGTCGGCGAGAGCACCTCGATTCAGGTCGACGTTCGAGTCGTGACCGCAACCAACAAGGATTTGCCCTCGCTCGTCCGGGAAGGGAAATTTCGCGAGGATCTCCTTTATCGCCTTGATGTCGTTCACCTTCGTTTGCCTCCCCTGCGCGATCGGAAGGAGGACATTCCAGCGTTGGTTGAGCACTTCGGTTCAATTCACGCGCGCGGTGGGGTTCGACCAGTTTTCGCTCCCGAGGCAATCCACCGGTTGCAGCAGTACGATTGGCCGGGAAACGTCCGGCAGCTGGAGAACGTCGTGGCCCGCGCGCTGGCTTTGAATGTCACCGGCGTGGTCGGGCCTCAAGACTTTCCGGAGCCAATCGGAGACGCCCCCGAAAAGCTCTCCGGCTTGGCGGGGGACATGCCGAGCCTCGCTGAGCTTTCGCGACGCTACGCCGCCCACGTGCTGCAGTACACGTCGGGTAACAAATCCGAGGCGGCGCGCCTGCTCGAAGTCGACCGCAAGACCCTCTACAAGCTCCTGGAAGCAACGCTCCCCCGCGACGCCACCGGGACAGACGATTTGTAAGCCCGAAGAGCTCATCTCGCCCAAAGCTGCGCGGTCTGAGTCAATAGCTCGGCGGATCGAAGAGCACCGTGGCCAGGGGCGCGTCGAGGTGGACAAGGTTCGCCGAGCGGATCCCGGCATCCGACACCGCGTAGACAAAGACGTCCGTTTCGCTCGTGGCCATCATTCCCCTGCGCGCCATTGGAGCCCAGGTCCAGGACCAATTCCGATAGCTGACGGTTTGGTAGACGTCGCGCATGCTGAGCATTCCTTTGTCGGAAATTCCCTGTGTGGCATCGACGCCGAAGACCCGAACGCCGCTCACGAACTGGTTCCAGTACTGCGGGCCCACCGCCGACGCGTTCCAGTCGAAGAAAGGAATGGCCAAGAGTTGCTTTTCTGGGAACCAGGTGAACGCCTTGTGATCATACTGAGCCTCCGAATAGGCGGAACTGGAGCCGACGAGCTGGTTGAAGCTGCGAACCGGGTGGCTCGGGTCGCTGACGTCAAACAAGGAGAGCTGCACTGAGCGGCCAGTCCATCGGTTATCTGGGGGGAGGTACTCGCCGATCGCCAGCAGATGAGAATCATCGATGGGATGCAAGTAGGTTGAGAACCCCGGCACCTCCAGCTCCCCGACTTTGGTCGGATGCACGGGGTCGCGCAGATCGAATATCGAAAGCGGATCCACGTGCCGGAAAGTCACCACGTAGCCACGATCCCCGACGAATCGCACACCGTAGATCTGCTCGCCGGGAAAGAGGTCCTCTGTCTGCCCCACCAGCGCAAGACTGCCTGGCCGCGGCTCGAGCACCGAAATGCGATTGCTAACTTCGATTCGGCCCCATGAAGTCTGGGGGTCGACCACGCGATTAAAGATGCTGGTCGCGACGCGAAGGTTCTTATCGACGTCCTGATCAATTGAAAACTGGCTGGCAATGTGTCCTTCGACTCCGCCGGAGCCCAGATACGAAGCTCGGTCGGGCTGCGTCAAATCGAACTTGTGAAGGTAGGTAAAAGCTTTTTGTCCGGGCTGCGGCCACCACCAGTAGTGAGCCGCCGCAACATAGAGCGCGTCCGCCGATGCATAGACCACGCTGCCATTGGAGACGATGGTATTGCGCTTCAGCGTTCCAGCGGAAACATCGATGGTGGAAACGGTGACAAATCCGGGTTCAGTCGGTCCATTGGTCCTGCTGAACTCGGAACACTGATAAGGCAAGTCGCTGATCGTTCCATCCGGCAACACGCGGCGGGTGGGTGGAAGATATTGCTCAAGTGCAGCGCTTCGGATCGCCTGCTCGTTCCGAGCCATCAGCTCATCGAACGCCGCTGAAAGCTTGGCACGATCCAGATAGACGTCCGGCGGCACATCCGGCCACCACTTCACGCTCTCTGGATATCGCATCATGTCGTAGCCGACGATGCGAACAGACGAACCGATTCGCCGTGAGGTATCGTAAGCGCCTGGCAAATAGTATTGACCGATGGTCCGTGGCTGGGTGGCGTCACGGACGTCCAAGAGAGTGACTTTCATCGTCGATGGAAACCCGCAGGCAACGCGAGTCGCGCTGAGCGGGCACGGCGCACCCAGGCCGGCCCTGGCCGCGTAGGGCGTAAAGAGCTCGGAGAAAACGACTGCCGTCGAGGCTGGGGCGCTTGGCTGGGTCGCGTCGCCAATGAGAAACAGGTCCCGGGCGAACCCCTCGATACTCACCTTGGCCGATCGGGTGAGCTGGTCAGCGGGCCAGCTGACTACGATGTAGAGCGCCGTACCTCCCGACAAGACAAAGGTCCGCGTACCATCCGTCTTGACGATGTCCGCCTCGTCAACGCCCGCCACCTGGGTATTCGTCTGGGTGTAAGCGGTCGGGCTAGCGTTTTGGCTCACATCCGCCGAATTGGGCGCCGCGGGCCCGGCCCTCAGGATGCCGATACCGCCGACTCCCTCTTTGGATTGTTCGAGCTGTGATCGCATGTACTTCACAGCGACATCCTTGATGTACCCTTCCAGGTCGGAACAGTTGTTGAACCTCAGGAGTGCGGCTTGCCGCTGAATGTCTTCATTTTGAATACCGCGATTGCCGCTGCAGCCCGCGGCGAACACCCAGGCGGCGATGGTCGCTGAAATCCAAGACCGGTTGCGCTCCATAAACTCCTCCGGCAAGCATCTGCTGCCAACCCCGTGCCAAGAAGCAGAGCGAGCTTGGAGCGTCCTTTCGCAGCCTTGTCGAGGCGCGGCGCGGGCCGGAACGAAGAATTTTGGCTTACAGCTACGATTTTCAGAGGGAACGACTCTGCATACCTCTGGGGTAGCGAGCCCTTTCCTTTCGTTGCCGGGGGCAATTCGCCCATGTTAAACGGCTCGCGTGCTGAACGTGTCCGTGCCGCGCCGCTACGCTCGAGCCCTCATCGAAGCCACCTCCGAGACCAGGGCGAGCCTCGATGCAGTTCGCGACCAGCTCGAAGGGCTGGCGCAACTGTTTGAATCGGTCCCAGACCTCAAGGAGATCGCGGCCGATCCCAGCTACTCGCGGGCAACGAAGATGGCCGCGGTGGAAGCGGTCTTGAGGTTGGCGACCGTGGAACGGTTGATCGCGAACCTGATGCGTCTGTTGGTCGAACGGAATCGGCTGCCCTACCTCGCCGACATTGCCAGACTGTTCCGGGACCAGGCAGACGCCCTGCTGGGCCGAGTTCGCGGACAGGTGGTCACGGCTGTGCCCCTCGACGCAGAAACGACGGAGAAGCTCCATGCAAGCCTTGTCCGACTGACCGGCCGCAAGGTGGTGCTTCAGACGAAGGTGGACCCTTCGATCATCGGCGGCGCGCTGGCACAAGTAGGCACGCTCGTGTACGACGGTTCCCTGAAGAGCAATCTTGAGGCGATGCGAACCTTAATGAAGCAGGGTAAGACCTGATGCAAATCCGCGCTGACGAAATCAGCAGAATTCTTCGCGAGCAAATCAAAGACTACGGCAAGCGGCTTTCTGTAGCCGAAACCGGATCGGTGCTGTCCGTGGGCGATGGCATCGCGCGTGTCTACGGCCTAGATGCCGCGGAGGCGGGCGAGTTGGTGGAGTTCGCCAACGGTTCCAAGGGCCTGGTTCTCAACTTGGAGGAGGACAACGTCGGCATCGCGGTGATGGGCGAGTTCAGCGAGATCCGCGAGGGCGACAGCGTCAAGCGCACCGGACAGATCGCCTCGGTCCCTGTCGGCAAGCAGCTGCTTGGCCGAGTGGTTAGCGCGCTCGGCGAACCGATCGATGGAAAGGGGCCAATTGAAGCAACCGAGTTCCGCAAGCTCGAAATCAAGGCCCCGGGAATCGTGAAACGGAAATCGGTGCACCAGCCGCTCCAAACCGGACTCAAGGCGCTGGACGCTTTGGTGCCCATCGGACGTGGGCAGCGAGAGCTGATCATCGGGGACCGCCAGACCGGCAAAACCGCGGTTGCGATAGACACCATCATCAACCAGCGCGGGGGAGACGTTTACTGCTTCTACGTGGCGATCGGTCAGAAGCAGTCGACCGTGGCTCAAGTGGTGGACAAGCTCAAACACCACGGAGCCATGGAATACACCACCGTGGTGAGCGCGACCGCGTCGGATCCTGCCCCAATGCAGTTCTTTGCCCCATACACCGGCGTTACCATGGGCGAGTACTACCGGGACAACAAGATGCACGCGCTGATCGTGTACGACGATCTGTCGAAGCAGGCCGTCGCTTACCGTCAGCTTTCGCTGCTTTTGAGGCGGCCGCCAGGTCGCGAGGCGTATCCGGGAGACGTTTTCTACATCCACTCGCGGCTGCTCGAACGAGCCGCGAAATTGTCGGACGCGGAGGGCGCCGGTTCATTGACCGCGCTTCCGATCATCGAAACGCAGGCCGGCGATGTCGCCGCGTACATTCCGACGAACGTGATTTCGATCACCGATGGACAGATTTTTCTTGAGACCGACCTCTTCTATTCAGGGGTGCGACCAGCGATCAACGTCGGACTCTCGGTGTCTCGGGTCGGATCCGCGGCGCAAATCAAAGCGATGAAGCAAGTCGCCGGTTCCCTCAAGCTCGAGCTCGCCCAATATCGGGAGCTCGCCGCCTTCGCGCAGTTCGGTTCCGACCTCGACAAGGCCACCCAGGAGACCCTGGCACGCGGCGCTCGACTCGTCGAACTGCTCAAGCAAGGCCAATACGCGCCGATGCCCGCCGCCGGCCAAGTGATTCAGCTCTACGCGGGCACCAACCGAGACGATCCAAGCAAGCGGGGCTGGCTGCGGGAGATCCAGGTCCCTGACGTCACCCGCTGGGCGAAGGAGTTCCTCGAATTTGTGACCGGTCGGTACCCGCAAATTGAAAAGGACATCGAGGCGAAAAAAGAAATTAGTTCAGAGACCCGCGGGCTCTTGAACAAGGCGCTCGCGGAGTTCAACGAAATCTTCCAGCCGCGAAAAGCGAAGGCGTAGATCGCTCCACCGTTGGAGCGGTGCGTGCTCCCCAATGAGCGCCTCTAGAGTTCTCGCCGCAGTGGCATGTGTTGCTATCGCCGGCGCCCGAGCGGAGGGACCGGGCTCTGAAGCAGGCACCGATCGCCCGCTCTTCGAGTTCCCCTACACGCCCAGCCTGGACGTTACCGCCATGGATCGCGGCGCAAACCCGTGCGTCGACTTCTACGCTTACTCATGCGGCGGCTGGATGAGGAAGAACCCAATCCCTCCGGATCAACCCTCGTGGAGCGTCTACGGAAAGCTTACCAATGAAAACCTCCGCTTTCTCTGGGGGATTCTCGAGGAGGCCGCGCGGACGACTCCAACGCGAACGCCCACGCAGCAGAAGATTGGAGACTTGTTCGGCTCCTGCATGGACGAAGCGGCTGCGGAGAGGCTGGGGGCAACGCCGCTGGATCCTTTCTTCAAGGCGATCGAAAGCGTGAAATCCCGAGAGAAGCTCGCGCCGGTGATCGCCCAACTGCACCTCGCGATCGGGCTTCGCAACTCAACCATGTTCGCCGTTGATTCCGGGCAAGACTTCGCGGATTCGACGCAAATGATTGCGATCCTCTACGCGGGTGGCTTGGGCCTGCCGGATCGCGACCACTATCTAAAGCAAGATCCCAAATCGAAAGAGATTCGTTCCAAGTACGTGGCGCATCTGCGCCAGGTCTTTGGCCTGCTGGGCGATGCGGAGAACGTTGCGAAGCAGAATGCCAGCGCGATTTTTCGAATCGAGATGTCGCTTGCCAAGGCGTCGCTGACACGCGTCGAGAGACGAGATCCGTACAAGGTGTACCACAAGATGTCTCGCCTGAAGCTCCAAAAGCTGATGCCCTCTTTCGATTGGAGCGCTTACTTCGCGGGCATCGGACGATCGGATGCGGATACCGTAAATGTGACGCAGCCTCGATTTTTCGAGCAGTGGCAACGCGTGCTGCGCCGGGAAAGTCTGGACAACCTAAGGACCTATTTGCGGTGGCAGGTGACCCGCTCGGAAGCGCCGTATCTTTCGAAAAATTTCGTCGACGCGGATTTCGAATTCTACGGGCGAACCCTCCAAGGCGTGCAGCAGATTCGCCCTCGGTGGAAGCGTTGCGTATCGCTCGTCGACTACCTGCTGGGTGAAGCGCTGGGGCAAGAATTCGTCGAGCGCACCTTCCCTCCGGAAATGAAGCGGCGAACCCTGGAGATGGCGCAGCAGGTGGAGAAGGCGATGGAAGAGGACATCCGACGCCTCGGCTGGATGGATCCCGAGACCAAACGGCAAGCTCTCGAGAAGCTACACTCGATCGTGAACAAGGTGGGTTACCCGGATCGTTGGCGTGACTACAGCGCGGTGGAGATTCTCTGGGACGACTTCATTGGAAATCTGACGCGAGCGACCGCCTTCGAAAAGAAGCGTCGCCTCGCAAAGATCGGCAAGCCTGTGGACCGGGGCGAATGGAACATGACTCCTCCGACCGTCAACGCGTATTACGACCCGCAATTCAACGACATCAATTTCCCGGCCGGCGTTCTCCAGCCGCCCCTGTACGATCCAAAACTGGACGATGCTCCTAATTACGGGAACACCGGTTCCACCATTGGCCACGAGCTGACCCACGGGTTCGACGACCAGGGAAGACAGTTCGACGCGCATGGCAATCTGCGCGATTGGTGGACCAAGCGCGATGCCGAAGAATTCAAGAAGCGGGCAGCCTGCATTTCTGACCAATACGCCCAATACGTGGTGCTGGACGACATTCACATCAATTCGAAGCTCACCCTGGGCGAAGACATCGCGGACCTCGGCGGAACCATCTTGGCCTGGATGGCATGGAAGGCCGCAACCGCCAACCAGTCGTTGCAATCCATCGACGGCTTGACGCCGGAGCAGCGATTCTTCGTCGGCTACGCGCAATGGGCGTGTGAAAACGATCGGCCCGAGAACCTGCGCCTCCGGGCCATCACCGACCCGCATTCACCTGCGAAATACCGCGTCAACGGCCTGGTGGTGAACATTCCCGAGTTCCAGGAGGCGTTCTCGTGCAAGGCGGGACAACCGATGGTCTCCCAACGCCGCTGCCGCGTCTGGTAGGTGCTAGTCGCGTTTTTTGAGCGTGCCAACCACCGCATCAATCCAGCGGTGGCTGATGCCGAAGTTCTGGTCGGGCGAGGCAAAGTGATGAGCCATGTGGTGGGCTCGAATCGCCCGCCCCCAACTGGTCAGCGGGGTGCGGTAGTGGCTCGACCAGTGCACGAAGTCGTAGAACAGGTAGCCAGCGACGATCCCGCAGTAGTACGGAATGGTGGCCGCGGGTTTGCCAATCAAGGCCAGCAGGCCAGCGACGATCAGTGCCAGCGGGATGCTGGCGCCCAGGGGCATCACCAGGCGGCGGCGATCGTCCGGGTACTGATGGTGGTATCCGTGGACGATGTCGTGAACTTTTCGGGTGAACGGGCCGCTTCCCTCCCAATGAAAGAAGCCTCGGTGGATCGCGTACTCCATCAGATCCCAAGTCACCCAACCCAGTGGAACAAACAGCAGCGTTTGCAGCGCGCTGGTCCGATGCGACCAGAAAGCATACGCCAACAGCGCCGTAATGATCGGAAGGTAGAAGAGAAACGGCACCGAGGGATGGATCTTGGAGCATGCCTCCAGAAAGGGATTCTCGAACATCCGCGCGGAGGCATTTCTCTGGTAGTCCATCGCAAGCGCTACTTAACCAAAGCTCCGGCGACTGACAACTTGAGGAGCGGAGCTCCGGCCGAGCGGTGCTACTGTTTGGAGGTCGGCGGCGGCACCCAAGCCGGCTGAGAATCGAGCTTGCGGCGCAGCGATTCAGCCGCGGGTGTCTCCCGCATCGCCACCAGCGATTGGACGTAGTAGACGAGCGCCCAGAGGCTGTCCTCGGGCAGAGCCCCCTTCCATTGAGGCATCGCAGCGCCCCCAATGCCAGCCCCGATGGTTCGGTAGAGGTCCTGGCGTTGGGCTTCCGGCGTGTAGGGCTTGCCGTCAAGGATGGTCCCGACGGGATAGGCCGTCTTCACTTTCTGAACCAGAAAATCGGGGGGTAAAATCTTATAGGCTTGGCTGATTTCTCCCTTGTCATCGACTGCAAGCGGGTACTCGCTCTCTTTGAGACTCGGCGCATACATGTCTGGGGAAAATTCGGCGACCGGTTCACCAGTCGCCTTCTTGGTCATCTCGGAGATCTCTTCGCGCGTCGCATACGCCGCGTGGCAACCCGAGCAACCGGCGCCGCCTACCGCCACGTGGTAGACTTCCTTGCCCCGCTGGATCGCCTGCGCGTCTTTTCCCTTCCACGGATCCGGGGAGATTTCGATCGCCGTCCCGTACTCGTCGGCACTCTGCCAACGCGACGAGAAGGTCTTCACATACGCAAGGATCGCCTTGCGCTCGACGTCCGGAATGTCCCAGGGGAGCATCGGGGTGCCGTTCAGCCCGCGGCGGACGGTGCGCTCCAGCGCCTCGTCGGTCGGTAGCTTTCCCGCCTCCACGCCGGCGAACTTGAACAGGCCGCGGGAGAAGTTTCGCGGAGGAGGGCGCATCGTGGGCGACGAGGGGCCGTTGCCGTCTCCCTTTTCGCCGTGGCAACCGTAGCAATAGAGCATGTACGCGTCGTGCCCATCGTTGAGCGTCTGGGCGTCGACCGCCTGGCCGTTTGCGAGCTTGTAAGACTCGTTAAACTTCTTCTGCGAACAGCCGACGGCCGCAATCGCAACCCATGTCCACCATGCCCAAGACCGCATCGCGGTCATGCCTGCCTCCTCAGATCAGAAACATCGTCACCAGCATCAGGGCCCAAACCACGCCCACGAAGTGCCAGTACATCGTCCACAACCGCAGGGGCAGATGGCGCGCAGCACTCAACAATCCGACGCTGGCTTGGCGCCACAGCCAAGAAAGTCCCCCAAGGCCGACCAGGACGTGCAGCGCGTGGAAGCAGGTGAGTCCGTAAAACACCGAGCCGTAAGGACCGCCGGTCGATGGACGTAGCCCTTGCCCGTAGACGTTCGACCATAGGACCACCTGCAGCGCCAGGAAGAGCGCGCCCAACACCACCGCGACGCCCAACGCCCACACCAATCGATGAACCTCGCCTCTCGCAATCCACCAACCACCGAGCTGCAAAGCGGCGCTGCTTCCGCCGAGCACCGCGGTGTTGAGCAGTGGAAGAAGGACCGGCAGCAGGGGCAGGTCCGCCGGAGGCCAGACCGCCGCTCGGCTTCGCACGTACCCATAGGCAAAGAACAGGGCGGCAAACATCATCGCCCAGGAGGCCAAGAAGATGACCATCCCCACGTATGCCGTGGTTTCTTCGCGCGCCCGGGGTGGGCGGTACCGCAGGACATCACCCATGGGGTACATCGCTTAGCTCTTCGCTCCGCCGGCTGCTGGCTTGGCCCCGGCGGGTGCAACCACCGGCGGCAACTCTTCCGCCTGTCCAACCCAATCCCGCCCCAAAACCTTGTTGAGCTCCGGATTATTGAACTCGTGTGGCCCGCGGTAGACGGTGGGGATGGGCGCGTAGTTGTAATGCGCCGGGGGCGAGGGACAGAGCGTCCATTCCAGCGTTCCGATTTGCCAGGGATTTTGCTCCGCCTTTTCTCCAGCCACCAAGCTGCGAATGAAGTTGATGACAAACAGGAACTGGCTCACCCCAAGCGCGAAGGCGAAGTAGCTGGTCCACTGGTTCAGCGACAACAGATTGGTCAGGAAGGTGTACTGATAGGGATCGTAGAGGCGTCTCTGCTGGCCGGCGAAACCGGCAAGCAGCTGCCCGCAGAACACCAGGGTGATGAAAACCGCGGAGGTCCAGAAGTGCGCCTTGGCGAGGCCCTCGTGCATCTGGCGTCCAAACATCTTGGGAAACCAGAAATAGATGCCGCAGAAACTCCCCAAGAACGCCGCCGCCGCCATGGTCAAGTGAAAGTGCCCCACCACCCACATCGTGTCGTGCAGATAGAGATCGGTGGCGATGGTTCCGAGGTATAGGCCCGTCAAACCCCCCAGTCCGAAAACAAACACCGTCCCGAGGGCGAAAAGCATCGGGCTGGTAAGTCGATTCGAGCCCTTCCACAGCGTGTGCAGCCAATTGAGAAACAAAATCTCCGCGGGAACGGAAATAATCAAGGTCAGCGTCATGAAGCCCTTGCCGAGCAGAGGATTCATTCCGGTAACGAACATGTGGTGCCCATAGACGGCGGCGGACAAAATGGTGATCGACACCATCGCGAACACCGAACCTTTGTACCAGTAGGCCGGCTTGCGGGCGAAGAATGGAATGACGTCGCTGATGATCCCCCAGGCGGGGAGAATCAGGATGTAGACCTCGGGGTGTCCGAAGATCCAAAACAAATGCTGGAACAGGATCGGGTCTCCTCCACCGTTAATCGCCGCCGCACCCGCGATGAAGAACTGCGTCCCGAACGCTCGATCCAGGGTCAACAGCAGGGCGGCGGCCCCGAGTACCGGAACGAACAGAACGTTGAGTATCGCTGTCAGCCACAAGCCCCAGACGGTGAGCGGCATCCGCATGTACGTCATCCCGGGAGCGCGCAGCCGGATCACGGTGGTGACGTAGTTGATGGCCCCCATGATCGTCGCCGCGCCGGTCACAAAAATCGCGGCCACCACCAGCGTCTGGCCGGGGCCGGGCGTGCCGATGGTCGTGGAGAGCGGGGCGTAGGTCGTCCAGCCCGCCGCCGCGGTCCCGAGCTGCACGAAGAACGACGTGACGATCAGAATCAAAGAAACCACAAACGTCCAAAACGACAGCATGTTCAGCCTTGGAAACGCCATGTCCTGGGCGCCGATCATCAGCGGGATGGTGAAGTTGCCGAACGCGCCGATCAGGATCGGGGTGATCGCGAAGAAGATCATGATCAACCCGTGCATCGTGAAGATGCTCTGGTACGTGGCCGGGGTGATGATCCCGCCCGAGCGGTGGAGGAGCATTCCGAACACCGGAACGCGGGTGCCCGGATAAGCCCACTGCCACCGAATCATCATCGCCAGAGCCCCACCGACGGCGAGGAAAACAAGACCGGCGAACAAGAACTGCTTGGCGATCACCTTGTGGTCGGTCGAAAAGATGAATTTTCGAATAAAGGTGGTGGGCCCTGGATGAACGCCCGGTGGGTGCGCGACGTGCTCCATGGTTAGTACACCTCCTTCCAGTCCCAGCCCCAGTGGGCGGCCTTGTCGTCGGGGTCGTAGGCGCGCTTCGCGGTCGGCGACACCAGCTCCAGCCATCGCTTGTACTCGTCGGCGGGAAGCACCGTCAGCTGGGCTTTCATCTTGTAGTGGTGCGTACCGCAGTGCTGGGCGCAGCCGATGTCGAATTCGCCCGGTTCCTTTGCCTGGAACCACATTCGGTTGATCTGCCCCGGCACCGCGTCCATCTTCACGCGAAAATTCGGCAGGTAAAAGCTGTGGATCACATCGGTGCTGGTGAGCTGGACGTAGATCGGCGTGCCCAACGGAACCTTGATGTCGTTCCAGGTAACAACGTCATCCTCGGTGTTGAACTTGCCGTCCGGTCCAGCGTAGCGCGCATCCCAAGCCCATTGGTGGGCGTTGATTTCAAGCCGCACCGTCCTCGGATCCGCGGCCACCTTATCGAAGTTCCAGAATTCCTTGTCCAGATCGCTGATCGTGTTGACGAACAAGTTTCCGTCGACCACGAAAAAAATCACCGCCGATATTGCCAACGCAACAGTTACCGAGTGCTTGGAGCTGCCGTGATCGTAATGGGCGAGGTGATTTTGATTGTATTTGAAAATGGCGATCGCCATCCACGCGCACATGATCACAAACAGGATGATGTTGAACACGTGGGTGATGTTCATCAGCCAGTCGATCAAATGACCGTTCTGCGAGACATCCCGCGGCAGCCCAAACCCCACCTCTGGCTTCACCGCAGCGAACGTCGATGGGGCATGCGCCATGATTGCCAGGACAGCCAGTTTGAGCCCCTGGCGCGGGCCGCACGCGCGCAAACCCACGGTACTACCGATGAACTTCAAAGATCCCTTCAACCTGGTTTCTCCCGAACAAAGCGGTGCCATCAAGGTTTCACGTGTGAATGTCGGATTCGAGTCGGCGGACGATCTGCACCACCGCGCCGGCAATTAGAAACGGCACGAGGATCATCGAGCCAAGCACCAGGGCGGTGTGGAGGTTGAAGCCGCCGCGACCCGCGCAGGCCGGGCAGGCCATCGCCAGTTGCGGAAACAATGCCGCGATCGCGATCGACATCGCCCTTCCAATCCCGGAGCCCCAAACCCTCATCGTCTCCATCCCGCTTCGGCGATCAGGACCAGCGCATAGATCGCGGGGAACAAGAACGGCAGCGCCACGGTGAGCTTGAGCGCCCGTCGCTCGCTCCGTAGGTGCATGAAGAAAAGTCCGACCAACGACGCCTTGGCAAGCGCCATCGTAATCAGCGCCAAGACCATCGGCTTCTTGGGAATTCCCACCGAGGGAGTGGCAACGATGATCTCGAGCACCGTCAAGATCGCGAGGCTGCCAAAGACGATCCAATAGGGTTTGCGGCTGGCGTGGCCCTGAGTCATGAGCCTCTCTTAGAGCAGGTAGATGAAGGTGAAGACCAAGATCCAGATCAGGTCAACGAAGTGCCAAAACAGGCCCAGTACCTCGATGTCGTTGGCGTTCGTCTTGCCGGCAGCAGTGCGGGCGAGGGTCACCAAGATGTAGATGGTTCCGGTCAGAACGTGCGCACCGTGGAAACTGGTGGTGACGTAAAAGGTGTTGGCGTAGGCGCTCTGCCCAAAGATCAGACCCTCGTGAACCAGGCCATGGCCGGGCGTGAGCCCAAAGTACTCATGAAATTGCCCGGTGAGGAACCCGATCCCCCCGAGCGCGGTGAGCGCCAAGAAGAGCATCGTCTGCCGGCGGTGGCCCTCATTGGCCGCGGCGACCGCGAGCACCATGGTGACGCTCGAGCAGATCAGCAGAAACGTCAAAAAGGCGGTGAACGGAATTCCTAGCGAGGGCTCGCCCGGGTGGTGCCAGACCGCCGCGCCGCCGCGGAGAATCCCGTAGGCCAGCAGCAGGCCGCCGAACGAGAAGGCGTCGGACAACAGGAAGATCCACATCCCGATCTTCCCGGGTGTCGCGTCGCCAAAGTACTCGTCCCGCGGCAGGGCGTGAGCTACGGCGTGGGCTGCGGATTGGCTGCCGGGCTCGAGACTCGCAGTCGCGATCGCACTCATAGTCTATTCGGTATCCTGCCTCACCTTCGGTCCAAGAAAGGTGGTTAGCCGTAACATGCCATTCGGCTCCCCAGCAAGAGCTTTTCCTCCCGGCGGACTCTGCGACGGCGCGGTGGATCCGACTCGCCCCATCGGTTGACCTCTGAGCTTCTATTCGTTAGCAAGGCCGCGATGTCTTCGCGTGCCAACCCAGTGGCGACCGCTCCGAGCGCGTTCCACGAATGGATTTCGCGGATGGTGGCGCGGCCGCTCTTTTGGCTGGTGTTCGTCGCACTGGGGCTCGCGATCCCGATCGCTCGCTCGGTGCGGCTGACGCTGCCTCGTCCGCTTCCGGTGCTCTCAACCGTTCCGAGCTTCGAGTTTACGGATCAGAACGGCCGAAGGTTTGGGAGCAAGCAACTCGAGGGCAAGGTCTGGGTGGCCAACGCGATCTTCACCAGCTGCCCGACCATCTGTCCGATATCGACTCGCCGAATGTTTCAAGTCCAGCACCACGCGCGCGGTCTAGGCACCGCGTTTCACATGGTCTCTTTTTCGGTCGACCCTGAAAACGACACGCCGGAGAAACTGCTGGCCTACGCCAACCAAAACAAGGTTAGCCCCCGGATGTGGACGTTCCTCACTGGAGACCGCAAGGAATTGAGCACCACGCTGAACCAGGGGCTCAAGCTTTACATGGGTAAAAATGGAGAGTCGGCGGACGATTTGATGTCAATCGCCCACGGCAGCCATTTTGTTTTGGTCGATTCCAAAATGCGGATCCGCGGTTATTACGATCCGTCCGCGGATGGTGCCGTCGATCTACTCCTGCGCGACGCAGGCCTGTTGGCAAGCCGCGGCGGGTGAGCCTTCAACGCTTCCGTTTCGCCACTCGTTTGGCTTTCGGCTTGGTGGCTCGTTTTGCCTTAGCCGCCGGCCTTTTGAGGGCGCTCTTCTTGCCCATCGCCGGATGCCCGGAATGAGCTGACGACGGTCTGGGCCTCGGCGCGGGGGGGATCAACGCCTTTGCCGCGGCCAACGCTTCCTCCGCTCGGTGCCGCCGCGCGCGGATCGCTTCGGTAACGCTGGGATCGCTCAGATTGACCTGGGCGGACCGGAGGCGATAGGCGAGGTCGTCGCGCAGGACCCCTTCTTGGAGCGCGGCCTCCGGAGTCATCGACAGTCCGAGGACGAGCTTTGGCCGTTCCTCCCGCTCCTGCATGCAGCGAAGGATCTGTCCCTGCCCGTCCAAGCCCAAACCCAGAACCGCGGGAACAAACACCACGCCGCGATTTCGTTGCAGCGCCGGCTCCAACTCGGGGAGGTTGCGCGCCTCCACCAGGGCGCCCTCCGCGGCGAAGTTGCCGGCGGCCTCAAGTGCCCAGGCCCGGCGATCGGCATCCTCCCCGCCATACAGCAGCAGGGCCGCTCGATTGGATACCAATTCGTCTTCTCGGTACCCGCGATATTCCATGGGACACCTCAGCAGCCGTTTGACTCACGCGCGACTCTATCCGCTTTTCAGCCCCGGTGAGACAAAATGGACACGATCCCGAGCATCAGCTCAGTGACGATCAGAACCACCACGATGAACTCCAGGGTGAGCGAGCGATTGATATCGACCTCGCCCTTGAGCAATTCATACACTTGGGCCAACAACTGCTGCTTGCGGGTGACGGTGGCCTGCCAGGCTGGAATTCTGAGCCGGCGCAGCGCCGCCTCATAGACTTTCGCCAAGTAGAAATCGCCAATGATCTTGAGGGAATTTTCGACTCGTTCCACGAACTCGGACATCTCGAGCATCGTCGCCAAGACCCTTCGCGCCAAATAGCTGTAGGGGCTGCGAAAAATCGAGTACCAGCGACGCCGCTCGCGTTGAACCTCGTCATAAATTCGCCGGATGTTGGCATCCAACAGATTGTCGTAGAAGCGCAATTCGAGCAGCTGCGCGTTGCAAATTTCGAGAACGTCCGGAATGTCCAAGCTGCCCGAGGGCTCGTACACGAAGGCGCTGTTCCAATCGATGATCGCCAGATCGCTCTCCCGATAGCTAAAGCGGTGCTGGGTGACCTCGTTGCGCTCGTAGTCCGAGAGGCTCTCCCGTTCGACTTCCCCCAGCAGCAATCGGGCCAGTTCGTGCCGGTCTTGAATCTCTTTCGCGGTTGGATTTCCCTGCAGTTGCTCGGCGAAGATCACCGTGTAGCTCTCGCTCTGATCCCAGAGATGTCGGCCTTGCGTGGCCGGCTCGAGCGCACGCCTTAGGCCCTCCAGCAACTCCAGCGCTGTCCGGTCGACTTGCGAACTGTCGTAGAGCTCGTCCGCAATCGGGATCAGCTGATCCATCTCCCTTCCCGGTGGGATCGGAACCTTGAGAAGAATCGAAGCGGCGCCGTGATCGAACACCCGCGCCAGCGCGTCGACCGCCACCGCTTCACCGCGCACCATCAGACTTCTGCGTCCCAACTCGACCGCCAGCGGAGGATTGGGCAGTTCCAGATACTGAGATCCTTCGCGAGACAGCTTGAGCCGACGAACGTCCGCGCTCAGAACCGTCCGCGCCTTTTCCAGGTCAATCTCGTCGGCGATATCGAAAATGCGGTAACAAAAGATCTGCCCCCTGAGAAACACGAGCGGCGTCATCTTTCAAGTGCCGAGCGCGGTCCGCACGTCCCACAGTTCCGGAAAGAACGACAGGTCGACCGCCTTCCGAAGAAATTCTACGCCCGAGCTGCCACCGGTGCCCTGTTTGTATCCGATGATTCGTTGCACCGTCTTCATGTGGCGGAAGCGCCAGAGTTGAAAGCGCTCCTCGACGTCGACCAACTTTTCGCACATCTCGTACTCGTCCCAATACTGGTCGGTGTTTTCGTAGATCCGCCGGAATACCTTCACCACGGCGGGATGGCGCTGGTAGGGCTGCGACCAATCTCGCTCGGCGACCTCGGGTGGAATCTCGTGACCGTGGCGCCCGAGGTAGCGCAGGAATTCGTCGTACACCGACGGACTCGTCAGCAGCGTCTGAAGCCAGCGGTGGATCTTGGGATCGTGCTGGTGCAGCCCGAGCATTTGGGGGTCCTTGTTTCCGAGCAAAAATTCCAATGCCCGGTACTGGTAGGACTGCAACCCGCTGGCATGGCCCAACACCTGCCGAAATTGGAGATACTCGCTGGGTGTCAGAGTCTCTAGAACGCTCCACTGCTCGAATAGGATGCGCTGAATCTGACCCACTCGAGCGAGTACCTTGAACGACGGCTCGAGTCGATCCGCCCTCACGTTTTCCAGCACGGACTCGAGCTCGTGAATCATCAGCTTCATCCACAGCTCGGACGTTTGGTGCTGAATGATGAAGAGCACCTCGTCGTGGTGCGCGGGAACGGATCGGGGCTGCTGCGCACTCAAGAGACGATCCAGCCTTAGATAGTCGGCGTAATTGATCCCGGTGACGTCGAGGTGTATCGACTGCTCGAACTCTCTCTGGTTCATGGTCGTTCCATCGCCTGAATGCGCGGACCGACCTTTACCATGCCGAAATCGCTATTTCTTGCGGCGTCGCCGACGCGCTGCTCGCAACGCCTTCACCGCAGCTCGCCCCCGGGGAAGGACGATGTCCTTGACGCTGTTCGGCGGCGCGTAGTCCGACCAAGCGCTGGGGCGGCGCTTGGTGCGGATCAGCATCCGCAATTTCTGGTAATGCGCGGCGCAGTAGCCCTTGGTGCGGCTGGGGCGGCCGCAGCCGATGATCGCGCAAGGGCGGTCATTCGCGCCGGTGGGCCGTCGCCCGCGTCGGCCCCGGACCAAGCCGGACCCCGGCGGACGGCCCGGGCCGCGCCTGATCGGCAGTGCCGCGGCAAACGGAGCGGCGCCGAGGAAGTTTGCGAGCGGTTGCAGCCGCTCGGCAAGTGCCCGGAGTACACCCAGTTCAGACACCGCGCGCTGTAGCGGTCGCAACTGCGTTTCGACTTCACGCCGGATCATCTTTCTAAATGCACGATCGACGGACATAGTCTGGATGAACTCCTTTACGGGCAACCTGCTCGGTACCGAGAAAGGTACCAAACCGTCTCGTGTTGTCTAACAAAATAGACACACGGATCACATTTAACCCGGCCTGCCGTTCACAAACCAGAATTGCGCGCAACAAACAGTGCCAGGTTCAACTCAGAGTATGAGCTGTCGGTTTCACTCCGAAAACAACAAAAACCGCGTGTCTATTTTCGCGGCAACTCTGCGGGCATGGCTGCCGCTGCCTTGCCGATATTCTCCATTTTGCAGGAGCCTTCGAAAACCACACCCTTGTCGATCGCCAGCGCGGGCGTCTCCAAGTTCCCTTTGATGCGCCCAGGTTGGTGCAACTCGATCAGCTGCGAAGCCCGAATGTTGCCTTCTACCCAGCCGTTGACGATCACCGTTCCAGCGGTAATCTCGGCAGAGACTCGCGCCCCCTCGCCAATGACCAACGTGTCCTTGGTCATGATTTGTCCGCTAAATTTTCCATCGACTCTGACCTGACCTTCGAAGGTCAGTTTTCCTTCGAACTCGCTACCTTTTCCCAACAGCGCATTGAGCTCGCCGCTCCGTGCCACCACGTTGTCGTCCTCCCGATTCAGTAAAGCCATGTTCGGTTTTTCCTCTTTTCTTCCCAGCAGCGCCATCGCCCTTCCCTATTTTCGTAGTTGACTCACGAGGCGGTCCAGATCCCCGTATGAGAAAAAGTGTATTTCCAAAACGCCCTTGCCCCCGCGGTCGATCAACCGAACTCGGGTTCCGAGGGCTCGCTGCAAGTCCTCCTCCATCTGGCGCGCATGTGGGTTGTGCGGTGAGGATCTGTCGGTTTCGGCGCTCGGCTCGCGCGCTCGCGACTTCTTCCTTTTGACGAGCTGTTCGGTTTCACGCACCGACAGGCCCTGCGCAACTATCTTTTGCGCGAGCTCGCCCATCTGGGCCGGCTCCCCGAGTCCCAACAGCGCCCGCGCATGGCCCATCGAGAGAGATTCGTCCGCGAGCATGGCTTTGATTTTTTCTGGCAACGTCAGCAGCCGCAGCGAATTGGCCACTGAGGAGCGATCCTTCCCCACCCGTTGGCTCACTTGCTCCTGCGTGAAGTCGTAATCCGCCATCAGCCTACGGTAGCCCTCGGCCTCTTCGATCGGATTGAGGTCCGCGCGCTGGAGATTTTCAACCAGGGCCATTTCGAACGCCTGGCTGTCGGAGACGTCCCGAACGAGCGCCGGGACTTCCGACAAACCCGCCAACTGCGCGGCGCGCCAACGGCGCTCACCGGCGATCAACCGGTAACCGTCGCCGTCCTTTCGAACCAACACCGGCTGGATCAGGCCTTGAACGCGAATGGAATCCGCGAGCTCGCGAATCGCGTCTTCTTTGAAGACCTTGCGTGGCTGGTTCGAATCGCGACGAATGGAATCAATCGGCAGGCGAAAAACTGCCCGATCCGACAAGTCCCCTGAAACGGGGACCGCCGCTTGAGGGATGAGCGCGGCCAGCCCTCGCCCGAGTGCTGGCTTTTGCGATTTCTCGTGATTGATCATGCTCATGGGTAAGCCCAGGGGTCTGTGTCCTCTAGGCGACGGACGTCTGCACCCAACTCGCTTCGCGTCGAATAAGCTCGTTTCCGAGCGCCAAATAGCTCTCGCAGCCCTTAGACTTGATGTCGTAAAGAAGCACCGGCTTTCCGAAGCTCGGGCACTCCGAAAGCCTGACGTTGCGAGGGATTACGGCTCCAAAGACCAGGCCCGGAAAATGCTCTTTCACTTCCTTCGCGACCTGATGAGCGATGTTTGCTCTCGCATCGAACATCGTGAGCAGGATTCCCTCGGTCGTCAAAGCAGGATTTAGGCCCTGCTTGACCAATTCGATGGTGTGCAACAGCTGAGAAAGTCCCTCGAGCGCGTAGTACTCGCACTGCAGAGGAATGATGACCGAGTCCGCAGCGGTAAGGGCGTTGAGTGTGAGCAAGCCCAACGACGGCGGACAATCGACGATCACATACGCGTACAGATCAGCGACTGATCTCAGTGCTTGGCGCAAGCGGTACTCGCGTCGCTCGACCGACACCAGCTCAATTTCCGCGCCAATGAGTGCGGCGGTCGACGGAACGACTTCCAAGAATCGAAGCTCAGTCGGATGGACAAGCTCGCGGAGAGACTTCACGCCTGCCAAAGCCTCGTAGACCGTCCCACGCATCTTCGCGGGTGTCAGTCCCACTCCGCTGCATGCATTTCCCTGCGGATCCAGATCGATCAACAACGTCTTGCGCTCGCAGGCGGCCAGGCTGGCAGCCAGGTTGATAGCCGTAGTGGTCTTTCCCACCCCTCCCTTCTGATTGGAAACGCAAATGACGCGAGACACAACTCGCTCTTTCAATAGAGTGCGCCTGCCAAAAGGGCCCGGGGTGGTACCATGCCCGTCGGTGCGGATCCAACAAATACGTTCGCGCCCGGTTCGTTCGTCATCCGCCTCGCTCAAGCCAATCCGCTGCGGCCCGGTGTTCCACGTGGAACACTGGCTCTCAAAATCGAAATACCGCGAATGCGCGCCGCGCACCAGAAAACGGCAAGCGGTAGGAGTGGATGGCCACGGTTCCTTGATAGGTCTTCGCGATGGACTCGAGCTGGGGAACGCTCCACTTTGACCCCAGCATCGCAATCACTCGGCCCTCGTCGCTGAGGTAGCGCTCGGCGAGTTTGACCCACTCCTCTGGAGCGTGCAGCGCGCGAGAGATGACTACTTCCGCCAGAGGTATTCCTTCGCGCCCCGGCTCTCCCTCGGCGCGGGCCTCAACCGCACGGACGCCGTTCTGCAGCCCAAGCGCTACCAGCGCGTGTTTGAGAAACGCGACCTTGCGGCTAGAGCTCTCGACCAAAGTCACGTCGAGCCCCGGCACGGCCAGCTTGAGTGGAATCCCTGGAAATCCCCCGCCGCTGCCTATGTCCAGGAGCGTCGCTGCACTGTTGACCTCAGAAAACACGGCCAGCGAATCGACGAAGTGTTTTTCGAGGACTTCGGCTGGATCCCTTATCGCGGTCAGATTTACCTTGCTATTCCAGCGAGCCAGCTCATCGCTAAAGCGAAGAAGGCTTTCACCGACGTCCTTTCCTAGTGGCACGCCCAGCGAACGCGTCCCTTCCAGGAGCATTTGCAGCGCCTTTGCCTTATCCACAGCGTTTCCCGGCGATTGGTCCGTAAGTGGCTAGAATTACTAGTCTGCGCGTCCTATTGTGGGTTCCCAACACCTTATCCACAAGTCGGATCCCCGGCGCCTGCGTCCGCGTGCGGCCGAGCCGAAGACGCCCGCCAACGCCGCAAATGGATGAGAAGCAAGGAGACCGCAGCCGGAGTCATCCCCGGGATCTGCCGGGCTTGCCCGATGGTGAGGGGCCGATACTTCTCGAGCTTTTCGCTCACTTCCCGCGAGAGTCCCTGCACAGAGCCAAACGCGAATTCGTCAGGGAGGCGAGAGTCGTCCCAGGCATCCAGCTTGCGGGTGCAGGCGCGGTCCTGCTGCGCGACGTAGCCGGCGTACTTGATCTCGACGGCAACCTCGTCGACGACATCTGGCGGAAGGTTTGGTCGGCCTTTGTCCAGGTTCCCCAATGCCTGGTAGGTATTCTCCGGCCGCCGCAACAAGGCGGCGATTCCATTTCGTTCCAGGCGTCGAATCTCCTCTTGGATGAGGCTGCGGCGCTGGTTAGTGATCGCCAGCTCGTTCTGGGAAACCAACCCCACGCGGAAGCCGTGATCCCTCAAGCGCAAATCCGCATTCCCCTCCCGCAGGCGCAGGCGATGCTCTGATCTGGAAGTAAGCATTCGGAATGGCTCGTCGACGCCACGGGTGACGAGCTCGTCGATCAAAACCGCGCCGTGTGCTTCGTTTCTGCGAAGAACCAGCTCGGGCTTACCTCGCAGCTGGAGCCCGGCGTTAATGCCAGCGAGCAGCCCTTGGAAAGCGGCCTCTTCGTAACCGGACGTTCCGTTGAGTTGGCCAGCGAAAAAGAGCCCGCGAACACGGCGCGTCTCCAGGGTCGGCCGAAGCTGAGTGGGCGGAGCAAAATCGTACTCAACCGCGTAGCCATAGCGAACGACTTCGACCTTCTCCAACCCCTGAATCGACCGCAAGAAGGCCAGCTGCACATCCGCCGGCATGCTGGTTGAGAGGCCGGCGGGGTAAACCAGGTCGCTGTCTACGCCCTCGGGCTCGAGGAACACCTGATGCCGCTTGCGCTCCGAGAACCGCACCACCTTGTCCTCGAAGGACGGGCAGTAACGAGGTCCTCGGCCGACGATTTGCCCCTGATAAAGCGGGGAGCGATTCAGATTTCGCCGCACGATCTCGTGCGCCTGCGGCGAGGTGTAGGTGATGTGACAAAGAAGTTGACTTCTCGTTGGGAACGAAGCGCCGTTTGCCACGTCGCGAACTGTCCGGAGCGACAGCGGTTTCGGTAACGCGTCCCCGGGTTGGGGCTCGCACCGCGTGTAGTCGATCGAGTCCCGGCGCAATCGAGGCGGAGTGCCAGTCTTGAATCTCGCGAGCTCAAAGCCCATCGCTTTGAGCGACTTGGAAATACCGGTGGCAGCGGCATCCCCGAGTCGCCCACCGACCTCCTTGCGTTCGCCGAGGTGCATCAGGGCTTGCAGGAATGTGCCGGTGGTCAGAATCACGGCTCGCGCACGGACGAACTCTTCGTCCTTCAGCACCACTCCCGCGACTGCATCATTTTCGACGACAATGTCGACGACTTCAGATTCACTAACCGTCAAATTGGGCTGACCGGACAGCACGCGTTGCATTTCCTCGGCATAGCCGTCCCGTTCGCAAAGCACCCGCGAGGCCCGCACCGCCGGGCCGCGCGACTCGTTGAGCGTCTTAAAATGAATGCCGGTGAGATCGGCAACGCGGCCCATCTCGCCGCCGAGCGCATCCAGCTCTCGAACCAGGTGCCCTTTCGCGCTGCCTCCTATCGCTGGATTGCAGCTCATCACGGCGATGCCGGAGCGGCGAAGGGTCACGCCCAAGGTGGCCAGGGCCATTCGAGCGCATGCGAGCGCCGCTTCACACCCTGCGTGCCCCAGACCAACAATGATTGCGTCGTAGGTTTTCACGTCAGTTCGCAGGCTCGTGTACTGCATCCAAAAACCGAGTGAAAGCCGGCCCAAGGACGGCGGCGACTTCCTCGGTTGTCCGCGTTACTGCCCGTGAACATGTTTCCTGTCAGCGGACAAGTCCTTCGGGACACGACACTCTGATCGATGGAGAGACGGGTGGCGAGGCAAGTTGCGAACTGAAGCACATTTTGCAGTGATGCTGTTTATTGGCATTGCCCTTGGAAGCTTCATCAAGCCGCGGAATCTGCCCACGCTGCCCTCCCGAACCGCTCTGTTGCTGTTTCTCTCTCGGCTCCTCATCGGCATCACCGGAGCGGTTATCGTCGGTCATCTGGCTTGGGGCCTCGGATGGTATTCAACCCCAGGCGACTTGAGAGAAGTGGCTTCTTCCGCGGGAGGAGCTGCGCTGCTGCTCTCCGCCTATTCCCGGACGCTGCGCGCTTTCAAAAGACCTCGCGCTCTGGCGAGCCAGCCTCACTTGCCGATGCAGAAACGGCGGAAGATGGCATCCAGCACCTCCTCAGAGGCGTTGTCGCCCAGGATTTCGCTGATTGCGTCGAGAGCAAGTCCAATCTCCCCAGAGACCACCTCGAGCGTGCTCGACTCCGATGCCGACAGCGCATCGCCGAGGTGCTCGGACAGTCGTCCGAGGGCTTCCTGATGTCGCTGGCTGGTCAAGAGCACGGCGCCTAGCACATCGTTTCTCAGAAACGTCGAAACCAATCTCTCGCGAAGCGCGTCGATGCCCTCTCCAGTAAATGCGCTCACGTAAAACTCTTCGGGGCGGCGTTGGTGCACCAGATCGCTCTTGCTGTGTACCGGCAAGACCGAAACCAGGTTCAGCTCCTGCCGCCACCTCGATTCCTCCTCGCCCGTGATGTCTGGCGGAAGAACGAAAATGACGACATTGGACGAGCCAGCAGCTTCTCGAGTTCGCTCGATGCCCAACGCTTCGAGGCGTCCCGGTCCAATCCGTAACCCTGCGGTATCGAAAAGGCTGACTGGGACGCCGCGCAGCTCGAGCCGACCTTCAATCACGTCGCGGGTGGTGCCGGGATCCGCATCGACCAGAGCTCGGTTTTCACCCAGCAAGCGATTGAACAGAGTCGACTTCCCGGCATTGACGGGGCCTACCAGCGCGACGCGGGTGCCTCGCCGGAGAAGACTGCCCCGGTCCGCGTCCTCGAGAAGCTGCCGCGCCTTGCTGCGTGCGATGCGCAAAGCCGGTTGCGGATCAACGACCTCGTCTTCGGTCTCGACCGGAAAGTTCAACAACCCTTCGAGCTCGGCTCGAAGTGCAATCAGGGGGTCCCGTATCTCGCTCAATCGCCGGGACAGCCCCCCCGCCATCTGCTGTGCCGCGGCTCGCAGCGCCGCTTCCGACTCTGCCGCAACCAGTTCCGCCACAGCCTCGGCCTGGGTGAGATCCAACCGCCCGCTGAGGAACGCTCGCTTTGTGAATTCGCCCGGCTCCGCCAGCTTCACGCGCGGATCTCGCAGCAACTCGCGCTCAAGCAGCTCCAGCAAGCGCGGACTGCCGTGCGCCTGGAGCTCCACCACGTCTTCTCCGGTATACGAATGCGGCGCCTCGAAGTAGATGAACAGCCCCCGATCCAGCACCGCGCCGCCGCTATCGCAAAAGGAGGTCAGATAAGCGTGCCGAGGCACCGGCGGCTGGACCACGTCCGGAGCCAAGCGGCTGGCGACGGCCAGCGCTGCGGGTCCGGACAGACGCAGGATGCCGACGCCGCTGCGCACCGGAGCAGTCGCGATCGCGACAATGGTGAAAGACGATGTCACGGCCTGGGTAATGCTGGAGTGCGACGCCTCTTCACGCCCGGACCCACCAACGTCCAATCCAATCGCCTTAGTCGCACTCTGGAGCTTTGCCGCGGGCCGCTCGTTCCACGGCCTCGCGGTTCTCTTCGATGTATTTCTCGACGGCCTCATCGTCCAGCTCAAGGTCCCTGAGGACTCCAGGGTACACAAACTGGAACGCCGGCGACTGCTCGTCGCCCCGCAGTCGAAAGCTCATCTTGAGAACCGCAGCCCCGAAGAGCTTCTCCTTGGCTGACTTTCCTTTCGGCATCCTGAGGATCACTCCTCATCGTCCGGAACAGGCAAGCTCCTCTTGGGGATGGGCGCTGGCTTTTCCGGAATGAACACCACGCGGCACTGTCGCCCTTCACCTTCGACCGCCACCTTGACCCCGGGGGTGCCTCGCAGCGTCTGGATTACGCGCGCCCGGTCCTCGCGGCTCATCGCGGTAATCGCGTAGAACCGTCCCAACGCACTCGAATGTTGAGCGAGCTCGCGAGCCGCCTGCGCGAGCTGAGAATCCTCGGTCACCGGAAGTTCCAACTCGTCGGGGGGCCGAGGTGCCGGCGCGGCGCTTGCGCTGCCGTTACCCGGCTTTCGCACCGGAGCTGGGGCAGCCGCGCCACCTGGAACCGGCGCGCTCGGGGCCGGACGCTTTCTTTCCTGTCGCTGCTTGGGCTCTGGGTGGCCGCCTATCCCAAGCGAGATCCACCGCCGGTCGCTTCCGGGGCGATTGACGATTTTGTTCGCGAGAAATTGGAGCGCATCGGTGACGTGGGTTCGGCGTCCCGGCGTCGCACCCGCGGTTTCGCCGGGCAGCTCCAGCGCTACCGAGATCCCGCCGTCGGAGCCGATCTTGGCATCCAGATTCGCGGGAAAATCCATGTGCCTGAGTATCTCGCCGATCACTTGCAGCGTCTTCTCGCGTTTGTCATCAGCCGCGGTGGCCGTGGCAGGCGTGGCAGTATCTGGATTGCTCATTTTTTCCTCTGCGGCGGAGTCGCTGCGCCCTTCTTCTCGAGATACCTACGTAGGCCGTACTGCTGGCCAATCGAAAGCAAGTTGTTGGTGAAGATGTACAAAGTTAGTCCCGCCGGATAGTTGAGCATGATCGCGGTGAAAAATATTGGCATCACGTAGGTCATGATCCGGGCTTGAGCGGCATCCATGACTTGGGGCTGCAGTTTCTGGGTGATGATCATCGTCACGCCGAGCGCGGCCGGTAACAAGTAGGTCGGGTCCTTGTAAGTCAGGTCCATCCAAATCGGGGGAATGAAAGGCTCACCGTAGATCTCGTAGGTGTTTCGCAAGGTTGTGTAGAGCGCGAACCAGACCGGCATCTGCAGCAGCAGTGGGAGGCATCCGCCCAGCGGATTCACTTTCGCCTCCTGATACAGCTTCATCATCTCCTGGTTTTGCCGCTCCTTGTCCGCCGCGTGCTTCTTGCGGATCTCCTCGACTTTGGGCTGAAGCTTCTTCATCGCCTCGCCGCTCACCATCGACTTATGCGTGAGTGGTAAGAGCACCATCTTGACCACTACCGTGAGCACGATGATCGCCACGCCCCAGTTTCCAAACATGCCGTGGGCAAACTTGAGAATCCAAAGCAGGATTTTGCAGATGAAGGCCCAGATTCCGAACGCGACCGTCTTTTCCAACTGGGGCGAATAAGGCACTCCTCCCGGCGCAACGGCGCCCAGCCGCGCCGAGACGGTGGAGAGCCTGTCGAAGTCCTTCGGTCCCAAGAAAAGGCCAAACGTCTGGGTAAACGTCTCCCCCTGGGCAACCTGAAACGGGAAGTAAACCGCGGCGCTGCGGGTGGTTGCGGTGACGCTGAGCACGCAGCGGCCCGGTTGAGGACTCTTGAGCGGAAACACCGCCGCCAAGAAATATTGTTGGTCGATTCCGAAAAAGTTCACTGGCCCTTGAAAGTCGAGGGACGGCTTACTGTCCGGTTCTAGCTTGTGCAGGTCCTCGCCCACGCTGCAGGCGGCGCTGGAAAGATTGCCAACCCCACCGAACATGCTCGGCTTCTCCTCCGAGTTGGGGTCAACGGTCCGAAGGTAGCTCACCACCAACTGGCCACTCGCAGGTTGTGAGCCGATATTTTTCAGCTGGATCGTGTAGGTGCCTTCCAGGCCGTCATCGATGAATTGAAACTTCTTCACCACCTCCCAGCTCCCACGCGTCAGGGTGAAGGTCGCCTGGGAATCGCCGGTGCCCCCTGGTGCCGCGGTGTACGCTGCGTTGGCGGATAAGGGCTGAGAGCCTTCCACGGCGATCGCCAGTGGCAGCGGCTGATCCGGAACCGGGCGCGCCATATCCATCTGCGGCGGAGGTGGAATCTTTCCCCCGATCAGAAGCCGAAGCCCTTCGGAGACGCTGAGCTGCAGCTGTTCCCGCATCTTTTTGCCGAGAAGCTTGGCCTCGAGCAGCCCTGCCCCGCGCGTGGAAAAGACATAGTGGACCAGCGGTTGAAGCCGCTCAATGCGCTGCTCGGGAACCTTGTCCTCCTGGACCGTGGGAGTCGGCACCGCCGGCGGCGCCGGCGGGCTGATCGCAATCGTTCCAGCGTCGGGCACCGCCGCCGGCGTTGTTGTCGAAGCGGGTCGTGGAGGGGGGGTGGGCGTGAAAAAAGTCCAGTAAATCGCAGTGAGGAGAAGAACGAGGCCCACTGCGAGCAGCTGGCGCTTCTGGTTGTCCATTACCGGGGCGCCCTTTCAGCTCGTGGCACGGGATCCAGCCCACCAGCACAAAACGGATGGCAACGCAGCAGCCGTCGAACGGTGAGCCAGGCGCCTCGCCACGGCCCGTGCACACGCAGCGCCTCCAAGGCGTAGGTCGAACACGATGGATAAAAGCGGCACCGAGCACCCAACAACGGAGAAATCAGCAGCCGGTACAGGTGGACCGGAGCTGTCAAAAGCTGGGTGAGAATTTTCATTCGAAGGACCTCTGAAGTTTCTGGCCCAACTCCTCGAATGCGTGGCTCAGAAACGCCCAGTCCGCCTCTTTCATCGCGGGCTGGGCAATCAGCAGAAGATCTAGCCCTTTTGGAAAAAGATGCCGCTTTTTTCGGAAGAGTTCGCGGACTAGGCGCCGAATTCGGCTTCGTTGCACGGCGTTTCCCACGCGTTTGGAAACGGTGATCCCGAGGCGGCTCACCCCAACGGAATTCCTCGCCGCCAACGCTACGAAGGGTTGATTGCAAAGCTTGAGGCCATGCTCCTGAATGCCCAGGAACTGGGAACGCCTGGCCAGGCGCAACACTTTGGGGAAGCGTTCCCGGTGCAGCAAGGACGCCATCGCCTCACCCGTGAGCTCCTATTTCTTTGGAGCGGAGACGGCCAATCGTTTGCGGCCCTTGTCCCTTCTCCTCTTCAGTAGTGCGCGGCCCGCCTGCGTCGAGTTTCGTCGTCGGAACCCGTGCTTTCGATTGCGTCTGACTTTGGACGGCTGATACGTACGTTTGGGCACCCGAGTGCTCCCGCCATAAAACTGGGGCGCCGCGCATAGCGCGTTCGTCCGTTCAAGTCAACGGCAGCTGCTCACTCCGGCGGGAGCAGGGACGCACAAAAACGCGGCGACCAGTAAAAGACAATCGGTCAAAAGTGGGCGCGCGAGCGCACAAGCATTTGTGGGTAATCCTCAGGTGGCCACAAGTCCCGTTGCGAGACGGCGCCTTGGATCGCGCGATGGATGTTGAATCCTGTTCCGGTTCCGGACGGTTGCGCAACATGCTTGATCCCCTGTGTGACGTTTGTTACCGAGCGGACTTTTGAAAAATTTGCATCCTTTTGCGAGGCGGACTTTGCAAGTGATCGCTGAGACGGCGCCCTCCGATGTAAGTGCTTATTCTGTTTGGGAAAAAGTTCTTGAGACAATTCGTGGCGAGGGGAAGACATACGCGCTGAGCTGGCTCATCCGAATGCGTCCTCTGCAGTTGCAGGAGGGGCTGCTGACGCTGGGGGTTCCGGATCGCTTTTTCCGAGACTGGGTTGACGACCACTATCGCTCGCTCCTCGAGGAGATGCTTTCGTCGCTCGTCGGCTCTCCGGTTCAAATCAGCTACGAGCTGGTTGAGGAGGCCGCACCAGTCAACGGCGCCATTCCCGTACCAACAGTCAACTCGCCGAGCTCTCGGCCGTACCGTCTCAACACCCGCTTCACCTTCGCCACGTACGTGGTTGCCGATTCGAATCAGTTGCCGGCCGCCGCGGCGTCCGCAGTCGCCGAAAACCCTGGTCGCTGCTACAACCCGCTCTTCATCTACGGCGGCACCGGGCTCGGAAAGACCCATCTGCTCCACGCGGTGGGCAACCGCGTTTGCCAAAATACCCCGGAAGCAAGGGTGGTCTACTTATCTTCGGAGGAATTCACCAACGAGTTTGTCGAGAGCGTCCGGGATCACAAGATGCCCGAGTTTCGTCGCAAGTTCAGAGAAGAGTGCGACGTGCTGCTCATCGATGACATCCAATTTCTTGGGAAGCGGGAAGAAACTCAAAAGGAGTTCTTCTATACCTTCAACACCCTTCACGAGATGTCCAAGGCCATCGTGCTGACGTCAGATGCCGTCCCGGCCGAGATTCCGGGGCTTGAAGAACGGCTCCGGTCTCGGTTCACCATGGGCCTCATCACCGACATCCAGGAACCCAACTTCGAGACGCGAGTAGCGATTCTCAAAAAGAAAGCCGAAGCGGAGGGCTTCTGCCTTCCCGACCGGGTCTGCGTCTTCATTGCCCGTCACATCCAGAAGAACGTACGAGAGCTGGAGGGAGCGCTGATCAAGATTTCCGCCGTGCACAGCCTTACCGGACAGGCGATCACCGAAGAGTTCGCCGCTCAAGTGCTCAAGGACATCCTGCCTACCAACAGACCGATCGACATCGAGTCGATTCAGCGCGAGACGGCGCGCTTCTACAAGCTGGCGGTCGACGACCTAAGACAAGACCGCCGCACCAAGCAAGTGGCTCACGCGCGGCAGGTCGCGATGTACCTTTGTCGAAAGCTTACCAAGAGCTCATTTCCGGAGATTGGAGTTCGCTTCAACAAAGATCACTCGACTGTCATCTCTGCGGTCAGGAAAGTAGAAAAGCAGCGCGAAACCGAGCCAGTGATTGGAAGAGAACTCGCCGAGTTGGAGTCTAAGATCGGCGTACCACCGTCACCGGAGTGCTGAAGCACAGGCTCAGAGACCTCACGCTTGGAAGGGCTGGCGCGCCAGCACACTTGTGTGCGCTTGTGTGCGGACCTGCTCCTTCGGCGGCACGCGCAAAGGGCTGTGTGAGCATGACCGCATTTCACAGAATTCCTTGTGGATAACTGCATGACGACCACCCAGGCTGTGACGTCCCAGTGTCAGATCGGAAAGAAAGCAACAGCTTGCTTTGCCGAAATGATCAATTCTTTCCGCGCTCTCACCAGTTGCTCGCAACTTTGTGCGGCCTACGACCGCTTCTAAAAAGATCTGAGATCTATATCTCTCAGTGACGGTGGTGCCTGAGCGACAATGCTATGCGGCGAGCAACCGGATAGCTATTCTCCGCGCGTGCCGCCGTCTGCGCTCATAGGTGGGCGATTCCAAATAGAGCGCGAAGTTGGCACCGGCGGGATGGGCGTCATCTATCGCGCTCGTGACCTCCAGGTTGGCTCGCTCGTTGCGCTCAAGGTGCTACGACTAACGGGAAAGAACGATGCGTCGCGTTTTTCTCGCGAGGCAAGCTTGTTGGCCCAAATTTCTCACCCCGGCGTGGTTCGCTACCTCGCGCATGGGATCACCGAGAATGAAGAGCACTATCTGGCAATGGAATGGCTGAACGGGGGAACCCTGGCGTCGCGTTTGGCGAAACGTGGCCTCACGCTTCGCGAGAGCGTTCGGCTGCTCGGCGCCGTCGCGGAGGCGCTTGCAGCGGTTCACGCGCATGGCGTCGTCCATCGAGACATTACCCCGCGCAACTTGATGTTCGAGGCAGTGGATAGCGATCGCATCAAGGTCGTTGACTTCGGAATTGCGCGCCGCGGCGAAAACCTCGACCTGACCAAGGCGGGTGTGGTGATCGGCTCTCCCGGGTACATGTCTCCAGAGCAAGCCCGCGGTGAGCAAGTTCTGGATGCGCGTGCGGACGTGTTCTCGCTCGGGTGCATTCTCTATCAATGCCTTACCGGTCGCCCGCCGTTCGTGGGCGATCCAGTCGCTGTGCGAATCAAGGTCTTGATGGGCGACCCGGTCGGGGTTCGCGAGCTAAACGGCGAAGTGTCGATTCAGCTCGAGGAGCTGGTGAGAAGGATGCTGGCCAAGGATCCTGCTTTGCGGCCATCTAGCGCTGCTGTGATTGCGGCGGAGCTGGGCAAGCTCCTGGAGAGCAACAGCTCCACCGTGTGGCCAAGTGCGCCCCAGTTTCAGACCGCCGCGACGATGCTCTTGAGCGGCGGGAATCATGAGCAGGAGCGTGAACCACAGCCGCACCGATTCCTCATACTCTTAGGAGCAGACCAGGATGCCGCCAACGACGCCGCACTGGCTGCACTAGCGACCAGTCATGGTGGCCGGATGGAGCCACTTGGTGAATTTGCGCGGATTGTGAGTTTGGACATCCCGGCGTGGGTCCCGGCCGCGGCCGAACGAGTACTGTCCCTAGCCAAGAAGCTCCGAACTCAGGCGAGCAATGCGCCGATGGCGCTTGTCGCAGCGGGGTCCAGACAAGGGGACCATGAACAAACCATCGACCGTGCCTCCACATTGCTCGGTCGCGAGGCTGTAGACTCAGTCTTCGGTGAGCTTGCTACTGATCGCCCCAGGGGACAGCTGATTCGGCTGGATGAAGCCGCACGAAGCCTGCTCGCGGGCAGTGGGGATGTCATCGAGACTCCGGTTGGCGCCTACTTGTGCGTGCGGTAGGGGCGCGAACGGAGGGCTCTCAACTAAGACTTCGTCTTGTTCGCGCGATGGCATTCGCAGCGACATTCGCCAGCCCCGATACAGCCTTTCCAGACACACTTTACGCATGGCGGAGATTGACCGGGTGAAAACCGGTTCTTCCCGTAGTACGCATTAAAGGCATTGCCAGAGCCGACGACGCGCGCGCCCCCACCGCGCTGTGCTGTCCATAGTGCGACGGCGACAAGGGCGGCGGTGAACAAGCAGGCCAAAACGATCCACATGCGGCTACCTCTACGAACCCAAGGCGTGTTTCGTCAACACTCCAAGCAAGCGGACGACTTCGCATTTCGTTCGCGGTGCCTCGGAGCCGCGCCCCTGACGCGTTGACTGAACTCGCCTAGCGGGCTACACCGCCGCGAGCCGGAGGAACTCCTCGCGAGGACGCCTTTATGGAATTCAGGATTGCCACCGACGAACTCAAGAAAGCGCTGTATCGGGCCCAAGGCATCGTGGAACGGAAAGCCACGATGCCAATCTTGGCCAACGTGCTGATCTCCGCTGGCAAATCTGGCGTCCAAGTGACCGCCTTCGATCTGGACAATGGGATCGTCAGCGACCATCCGGCTGAAGTCCTCAAAGGCGGAGCGGTGACACTCTCGGCCAAGTATCTTTTCGACATCGCGCAAAACCTTCCTGAAGCCCAGCTGACCTTGAAAAAGTTGCCCAACAACTATGCGGAGATCACGAGTGGCTCCGCGCAGTTCAAAATCGTCGGGATGGCTCCAGAGGAGTATCCCAAGCTTCCCAAGGAGGAGAGTGTCTCGCTGGTGAAGGTAAGCGGGGCGGTGCTCCTCGAGATGATCAAGAAGACCTCCTTTGCCATCTCCACGGATGAAACGCGCTACATCCTGAACGGCGTCCTCTTTGAAGCCAAAGGGGCAGATGCCATCCGGATGGTGGCCACCGATGGACATCGGTTGGCCCTGGTGGACCGGCCGATGGAAGGAGACTTCAAGCTCAAAACCGGCGTCATCATTCCCCGAAAGGGTCTGTACGAGCTTAAGCGGCTCTTGGACGAGGCACCGGAGGCGGAATGTCAACTTGGCTTTGCCCAGAACTCGGTGCTGTTCAAGAAGTCCGGCCTCACCATGGTGATGCGCCTCATCGACGGCCAATTCCCAGAGTATCAGCGCGTCATACCCGAGCAGGGCGAGCGGCTTGCGACCATTCCAAAGGCGCGTTTTCTCGATGCGCTCAAGCGAATCGCCTTGTTGTCCGCCGACAAGTCAAACGCCGTGAAGATCAATCTGTCGGAGAACGTATTACGGATCAGCTCGAGCAATCCTGACTTGGGTGAGGCCAAGGACGAGCTCGAGGTTGCTTACAAGGGCTCTGAAATCCACGTTGGGTTCAATGCCAGGTATCTCATCGACGTGCTCTCCGTACTGGACAATGACGAAGTGGCGTTTGAGTTGGGCGATGAGCACAGCCCCGGGGTCCTCCACGCATCGCAGGACCGGACCTACACTGCGGTGGTGATGCCGATGCGCGTCTGAGGCGTTCGGGTAGAATCGGCGTGCAACTGCTGGATTTGGTCCTCGCGGACTTTCGCAACCTTGCCGAGCTCCATCTGGTTCCCTCACCGCACGTGACGGTGACCTTCGGTCAAAATGGGCAAGGGAAGACCAATCTGCTCGAGGCCGTGTACGTTCTGAGCACCCTCAAGCCACTAAGGCCCGCGAAGCTGATCGACCTGATCCGTTTTGGTGCCGAGCAGGCCCAGATCACCGGGCGCTTTTCGGTGAAGGGGACTTCGCGGGAGATCAGCGTGCGCTTGCAAGCCAGCTCTCGCCAGGCATTTGTCGATGGAAAGCGGGCGCAAAATCTCGAGGACTACTTCGGCAGCGTCTCGGTGGTCTCGTTCACGCCGGACGATCTGGAGATCGTCAAGGGGGGGCCAGACCAGCGTCGCCGATTCTTGGATAGAGCGGTGTTCAACCGGTTTCCGGCATTTCTCAGCGAAAGCCGCAGCTACGCCTTGGCGCTCAAGAGCCGCAACCGCTTGCTGAAAGAGGGAGCGGACCTCCCGTACGTGGATGTCTACGATGAGGCGTTGGCCACCCACGGAGCTCGGATTTGGTGCCGCAGAGACCGACTTCTTTTTGAGCTGGCGCCTCGCATCGAGCGCGCCTTCGAAGGGATCGCCCGAGCCGGCTTGGGACTTCGCTGTCGATATCTGAGAAATGGCTTCCCGACCGACGACGTGGGCCCAAAGGAACCTCAGCTTGCGGCGCTGCTCAAACAAGCGCTGCGCGAGCGGTTGCCTCGAGACGCCGAGAGAGGGTTTACCTCGATAGGACCGCACACCGACGATTTGGAATTCGCGCTCGGAGAACATTCAGCGCGGGCTTTTGCCTCGCAGGGCCAACAACGCGCCCTGGTCCTGGCCTGGAAAATTGCGGAGATCGAAAACCTCCAGGACGCGAACGGCTTGCTGCCGTTACTGTTACTGGACGACGTCTCCAGCGAGCTGGACAGGACGCGCAACGACTACCTGATGAAGTACATCGCAGGAATCGGAGCGCAGGTGTTTTTGACCACCACCGACCCCAGCCTGGTTGCCGGCGCGACCGCCTCCGACACCGTCTGGTACGAGGTCAAGGCAGGTGTCGTCACCTGCTCGCAGGACGCCGCCAAGGCGCGCCGCCCGGCGTCCGCCGGCTAGGGAAAATCCCAGAAGTTACGGGGGCTTTCGGCCGAAATCAGACTTTACCCACACCCCTTCGCGTGTTAAAAAAGAAGACCGGGTTTGAGTCGTCGGAACCCCTTCTTTCTATGCAAAAACCAGCTGTCAGCGAGGACAAAGGCGATGCCTTTCCTGGAGAGTACAGCGCATCCTCAATCACGGTTTTGGAGGGCCTGGAAGCGGTCCGTAAGCGGCCCGGCATGTACATTGGCGACACCGGCAGCTACGGCCTCCACCACCTGGTCTACGAGGTGGTGGACAACTCCGTAGATGAGGCGCTCGCCGGGTTCTGCACCGACATCGAGGTCGTGGTCCACGTCGACAACTCCATCACCGTGAAGGACAACGGCCGCGGCATCCCCGTGGGGCCCCATCCAACAGTGCTTGGAATGGACACCGTCGATGTGGTGATGACCAAGCTCCACGCCGGAGGCAAGTTCGAGAACTCCGCCTACAAGGTTTCCGGCGGCCTGCATGGCGTGGGTGTCTCTTGTGTCAATGCGCTCTCCGAGTGGCTCACGCTCGAGATTCAGCGCGAGGGCAAGGTCTACGAGCAAAAATACGCGCGCGGAGCGCCCCAGCAGCAGGTCACCGAGAGAGGCGTCACCTCGCAGCGCGGCACCACGGTTTCGTTCAAGCCGGACACCACGATCTTCGAAGTCACCGAATTCAACTTCGACACCCTTTCGCAAAGGCTCAGGGAATTGGCGTTTCTGAACGCGGGGTTGCGAATCCAGATCACCGATGAGCGGACCTCGAAGAGCCACGAGTTCAAGTTCGACGGTGGCATCGTCTCGTTCGTGCAATTCATCAATCGGGCGAAGCAGGCACTCAACGAGCCGCCGATCTTCTTCAAGACGGAGAAGGACGGGGTGCAGCTGGAAATCGCACTCCAATGGAACGACGGCTACGACGAGCGGATTTTCACTTTCGCCAACAGCATCAACACGCTCGAGGGAGGCTCGCACCTCTCCGGATTCAAGAGTGCGCTCACCCGCTCATTGAACAGCTACGCGGAGAAGACGGGGGTGTGGAAGGATCTCAAGGAGACTCCCACCGGTGAAGACGCGCGGGAAGGCCTCGCGGCGGTCATCTCCGTCAAGCTGCCGAATCCACAGTTCGAAGGTCAAACCAAAACCAAGCTCGGCAACTCGGAAGTCAAAGGCTTGGTGGAGCAGATGGTCAATGAGCAGCTGGGCAATTTCTTGGAGGAAAATCCCAATGCGGCTCGCAAAATCGTGGCGAAAATCGGCGATGCCACCCGCGCCCGGATCGCCGCCCGCAAGGCTCGCGAGACAGTTCGTCGCAAGGGAGCCCTAGACGGTGCGTCGCTTCCTGGCAAGCTCGCCGATTGTCAAAGCAAGGATCCTGCGCAGTCTGAGCTCTACATCGTGGAGGGCGACTCGGCAGGTGGTTCTGCCAAGCAAGGCCGGGATCGGAAGAACCAGGCCATCCTCCCGTTGCGCGGAAAAATCCTGAACGTCGAAAAAGCTCGGTTCGAGAAGATGCTCACCAGCGCGGAAATTGTGACCCTGATCACCGCGCTCGGCACCGGCATCGGCCGGGAAGACTACGATCCCACCAAGGTTCGCTACCATCGAATCATCCTGATGACCGATGCCGATGTGGACGGCAGTCACATTCGGACGCTGCTGCTCACTTTCTTCTATCGGCAGATGCCAGAGCTGATCGCCAATGGCTTTCTCTACATCGCCCAGCCGCCGCTCTATAAAGTGACTCGGCAAAAGAAGGACACTTACCTGAAGGACAACAGTGCGCTCGACGAATACCTGCTTCGCATCGCCTGCGACCGCGCGCGGGTGGTGGTACCCGTGGTACCCAAGGGGGAGTTGACCGGCGAGAAGCTCAAGGAGCTGCTCAAGAAGGTGATCACCTATCAAGAGCGCCTTGGAAAACTGGCCGTACGCCGCGACCCGCAAGTGGTTGACGCGTTGGTCCAGGCGGCGCGCCTCGATGAGAATACGCTGCTGGACCTGGATCGGCTCAATGGCGAAGTGGAGAAGATGCACTCCTACCTTCACACCCACGCCCCAGACGTCGTGTCTCAGCTGAAAGTGTTTCGCAAGGACGACCCGGAGCACCAGGCCAAGAAGCTGGTGTTTCGCACCACCACCAATGGCTCGCCCAAGGAAACGGTGTTGGATTACGCCTTTCTCTCGAGCCCCGAGTACCGCGAGCTGATGTCGCTGCGGGAGTCCTTCGCCGAGCTTGGGCGGGCTCCCTACCAGCTCTATCTGGATGACGGGGAAGTGCTGGCGCTGACGATCCAGGAATTGCTCGCGGCGGTTCGAAAGAGCGCCAGCTCGGGAATCGTGATCCAGCGCTACAAGGGCCTGGGCGAGATGTCCGCCGAGCAGCTTTGGGACACCACCATGAACCCGAGCAGCCGAACCTTGCTGCAGGTCAAGGTGGATGACGGCGTTGAGGCGGACGAGATCTTCAGTTTGCTCATGGGGGAAGCCGTCGAGCCCCGGCGCGAGTTCATCGAGCGCAACGCACTGGACGTTCAAAACCTCGACATTTAACGGGATCTCGTGTTGAGGTCGGGCGCGAGTGGGGCGTCGTCTAATGGCAGGACATCAGACTTTGGATCTGATTATCAAGGTTCGAATCCTTGCGCCCCAGCCTTGCAGTATAAATTCCGGGGAAAGGTAGCGGCCGATGCTTACCCGAACGCTACAGATCGTTGCCGCGGGCTCGGGGCAGTCGCCGCTGCTCAAAGTCCTGGAAGAGCCTCTGCAAACCCAGCTCGGCGTCGTGGTGACGTACACCAAGGCGCAACCGTCCACGCCGACCTACGCCTTCAACAAGGATCGCAAGCAATACTACTGCGACGCCATCATGCGACGCCTGGTTCCGCTGCGCTCCGGACAGAATCTATTGCTTGGGGTCACCGACGTTGATCTCTTCGTCCCGGACTCTCCGTTCGTGTTTGGGGAGGCGGATCGCGAGTCGAAGGTCGGCGTGGTGTCCTCGTTTCGGCTCCAGGAGGGCGGCGACCCGGAAGCGCTCAAGCGAAGACTCCAGGTGGAGACCTTGCGGCTCTCCGGGCACCTGATTGGACTCTCGTTTTGCGAGGAGCCGCGATGCATGATGTATCTGCCCACCACGCTGGCGGACATCGACCGAAAAAACCTCGGGATGTGTAATGTTTGCCGCAACGAGCTGGCCAAGCTCAACCGCTGAGGAGTTCCACGCTTGCGCTACAGAATCGGAAAGGCGCTCTGCAGCGTGTCGGCAGGTCTCCTGGTTGGGCTAACGGGTTGCACCACGGAACCTGGGGGGAGCGGCGGCACGCCAACTTTTCAGAGCGGGTTTGTCTACATCCGCCCCGACGACGGTAACGTTTACCTCGCCGATAATACCGCCCCAAGCACTCCGATTCCGGTGACCTCCGGCGGCGACAATCACATGCCCGCCCTGTCGCGCGATGCGAGAAAGATTGTCTTCGTTCACCGCACCGGAGCGAATGCGGAGCTCGATACCATCTCGGTCAACGCAGGCTCAGGGATTCCACCCACGACGATTCTGACCTCGACCGCCAATGCAACCAATTTCCGGCACCCCAATTTTTCACCGGACGGCAGCTACATCGTTTTCGCATACGACAGTGATCGATCTTCGTTCTTGGGCCGAGTGAATATCGACGGCAGCAATTTCCAGCGCATCATCGGCTCCTCTACGCGGTCCTACACTTCGCCCAGCTTCTTCCCGAATGGTACCCACCTGCTCGCGGCGTCGGGCGGCAGCCCTTCGCAATACGATATGCTCTCGGATGTCAGCTTGGGTGGCACCGCGGTTTCGTTGACCACGTTGCCCAACGAGATTCTCGGTCTCGCCAATCGGGCGCAAATATCTCCAGACGGCAATCAGATCGCCCTGGATGGGCTGTCATCTCTTGGGGCCAGTTGGCTCTACGGTTACAGCATCGCCGGCGGTCAGTTCACTCGCCTCGTCTATTACCCAAGTCGACCTACGGCGAACGAAACGTTCCCCACCTGGGTGGGCATGACCCAAGTGGGTTACTCGTCCGATTACGGCGGCAACGATTCCATCTACATTGTCGCCGCGTCGGCGCACGACGCGAGCGGCACGCTCAAGGTGCCATCCGCGATCGAGCCGTTTTATGCTCCCTATTGAGGGCCCGGGGCCAACGCTTCGGCGACGAGCTCGCTGACGTCCTTGACCTTGAGCTGATCGCGCCCGGTTTCGTTGGCTCCGTCCTTGATCATCGTCATGCAGAACGGACACGCGACGGCAATGGTTCCGGAGGCTTGTCCCTGGTACTGCCCGACCTGTCCGGGTTTGTGCAGGTCCGTTGCCGAGGGAAGCGGAATGGAGGGATCCGCGGCGTGGGCCAACGTAAGTGCCGCTTCGTTGACCCGGTTCTGGTTGATGCGCTGTCCGATTCTTTCTTCCAGCCACATCCGTCCCCCGCCCGCGCCGCAACAAAAACTTTGGCGACGCTGCCGCTGCATCTCTATCAGCTGCACGCCGGGGATCGCGGACAGCGCCTCGCGCGGAGCCTCGTAGATGCCGTTGTGGCGGCCGAGGTAGCAGGGGTCGTGGTAGGTCAGCCGCTCGCTCTTGGCTTGCGAAAGGGCGATCCGCTTTTCGCGCAGCAGCTGGTTGATCAGCTCGACGTGGCTAATCACCCGGTAGTTGCCGCCAAGCTCGGGATACTCGTTTTTGATCGTGTTGAAGCAGTGGGGGCACTGGGTGATGATCGCCTTGACCTGAGCGGCGTTCCAAGCATCGACATTGCCTTTGGCGAGCGTCTGGAACAGGTACTCGTTACCCAACCGGCGCGCGCTCTCGCCATTGCAGATCTCCGACTGACCGAGAATTGCGAAAGCGACTTTCGCCTGGCGCAGGATTCGGACCAATGCGCGGCTGACCTTCTTTTGGCGATCGTCGTAGCTGCCGGCGCAGCCCACGAAGAACAGGTATTCGTAGCGCCCGCCGTCGTCCCAACGAGGGATCTGCAGATCTTCGGCCCATTCGTCCCGGCGATCTTGCCCAAGGCCCCAGGGGTTTCCTTGGCGTTCCATGCCTTCGAAGACCCGCTGCGCTTCCGAGGGAAAATCCGCCTCCACCTGAACCTTGTACCTGCGCATCTCGATGAGTCGCGGAATGTTCTCGATGAACACCGGGCAGGCCTCTTCGCACCAGCCGCACGAGGTGCAAGCCCAGACAGTTTCGGGTTTGAGAATCTCCCCCACAATCGGCGGCAACTCTTTCGGCTGACCCTGCCCGTCCTTCTCGCCAGCGATCAAGCCTTGGTGGTTCCACATCCAGTGTTTCAAATCCTGGTTGACTCCCTTGTGGGTGAGGGGCTTGCCGGTGAGGTACGTGGGACAGTGGGTCTGGCATCTTCCGCACTCGGTGCAGGAATAGACGTCGAGCCCCTGCTTCCAGGAGAGGTCGCGCACCGTTTTCGCACCGAACTCCTCTTTCTCCAGATTGGGCGTGGGCAGCTTGCCGCTCGGGGTGAGTCGCTGGAAGTAGACGTTTGGCAAAGCGGTGATGACGTGGAAGTGCTTGCCGTAGGGCAGGAAGTTCAAGAACGTCAGGATGATCGCCAGGTGCAACCAGAACCCAGCCGCTCCCAGGGTGGCGACGAGCCCGGGCGGTAGGGCTGCGAGAAGACGCGCAACCGAAGAGGTGACTGGCTCAGAGCTCACGAACCCGCGGCCTTGAAGGACCATGTGCGAGGCCCCGAAAACGAACTCGGTGACCATCAAGCCCATGATGAACGCCAGGATCAGATAAGCCTCCCACGAGCGGGTCATCCGGTCGGGTTTGACGATCCAGCGCAGATACCAGAAATAAGCGGCTCCGACGAAAGCGCCCGCGGCAAGCAAGTCTTTGGCGAGCAAGTAGACGTTGAAAATCACTCCCCAGGCGGGATGCTCGGTCCAAAAAGCATCACTGGGCGTCGACAGGAGCTCCACCGCCGATTCGGAGAATCCCATCACGAACAGCATGATGGTCCGCACCGCAAGGACCATGAAGGCGGCGAAAATGAGGACGTGCATCGCTCCCGGGCCTCGCTCTTCGGGATCGACCATTCGTTTTTGCCCCAGGCCAAACAGCATCAGCCGTTCCGCACGCACCGACGGATTGTCGGTTCGGTTCTCGTTCTTCATTGCGGCCAAGACCCGCAAGCGGCCCCTCATCGTGGCTACAAAGAAAATGAGGCCGACTGCGAGGAGCAGGCTGGCGAAGATTGGGCTCATGCCTCGTCGAGATAGCAGATCAGCGCCGCCTCGGCGACGAGGCTGATTCTTCTGCGCGGAGCGGCGTTATTGGCGAACTGAGCGACGAGGGCTGCCCAGGTTGATTGGCTCAAGCGCGTTGAGCAAGTCGTTGCGGGACTGGTACTGCGTAGTGCAAGGCGGGCCATCGGCCCAGAGAAGCTGGCTTTGCGCCCAAGGGTCGGCGAGCAGGAGAATCAGCGAGGAGCGGGTTCCGTAATTGAGCTCCGGAGCATGAATGCAAACACCTGTTCCGGAAGGATTTCCGGGAAGGCGCAGTAAGTTCGCAAGCCGCTCGGTCAACGCCCCGGGCCCGGTCTCCACCGCCGGCCACAGGCTGCGGATGAGCTCCGTGCGGGCACGGTCATCGCCACCCAAGCTGCGTTCCGTTATTACATGAACGCCGGGAGGCAAGGACTGCTGAAGCACTTGTTTCCCCGTGGACCAGGTGACGAACGCCTCGCGACCGTCGCTGTAGAACAAGTGAAAGGCGTTGAACCGCTGGGGGTTTGTCCTGACCAGAGCCGAGTGAAGATCCGCAGCCGAGGTGTGTCGCAGTGCCTCGACGACCAACCGGCCACGTGACTCGCGCCGATCGTCCCGGTCCACGCCGAAGCGGTTGGTCACGCCGACAAACAATCCAAGTCGGTTTAGCCCCAGCCAGGTTCCACCTGCGACCGCGTCGACGGGAGCAATGAAGGCCGGCGACCCTGGCCAAAGCCGTGGTCCCTCTGCCGCCCGGTCAAGGCGTTCGTCGCGATTCGCGGCGATCACCAGGGGCCATTTGGGAATCACGCCGACTGCGGCTACCAAGGTGCACATGCCCAGTACTCTAACCGGAGCTTTGCGAGCGGGCTCTAAGCCGGCGAATCGAGCAACAACACGGGTGCAAACCCCGCGGCGTCGCAGGATGCCAACACGTACTGGACCCCGTTTCGATCCCCGACGAATCCAGCGGAAATTCCAGGTCCATGAAGGTGGCCGTAGACACACACCGCCGGCGCAAACGCCTCGATCAGAGGCGTGAAAGCGGTGTCAACTTGATTTGCATAGAGCGGTGGAAAGTGAACTGCGACGACGCGCGTTAAACCCGGCGCGGTGCGTTCCTTTGCCGTGGCATCTTCGAGTGAACGCCGAAGCCGGGCGCGTTCGCGCTGCACGTACTGCAAGTTCGCCTGCTCGTCACCCAGCTCGCCTCCTGGAAGCAGAGGTGCCTCCGGCGTCGTCCACAAGCGACTTCCAGCAACCACCCAGCGGCCGACCGCTACCGCGCTGTTGTGCAGAAAGCCAGCAAAACTGCGATACGGCTCGAAGAGCTTGCGCAGCTTGGCGGCTGAATCGCCCCACCAATAATCGTGGTTGCCGCGCAGCAGGACCTTCCGACCCGGCCTCCGATCCAACCACTCGAGATCCTCGAGGACCTCCGAGGGCCGAGTCGCCCAGGAGATGTCCCCGGCCACGATCACCACGTCTTCGGGCCGCACCAGGTTGTCCCAGGCCTTGCGCAAAGGCTCGGGATGATTCACCCACCCGAATCTCTCCATGTCCTTTCCACGCTTTGAAGGCAGGTGAGTGTCACCGATCGCGAACAGCCGCACTAAGGGAACCCGGTCAGTGAAGCACGCGCTCGAAGGCGACTCGTCGTTCAGCGTGCCTTTTGATGCACATCTGGAGATATCGACGATACTCGCCCATTTCGCGAAGTCCACAGATCATCCAACGCCCTGCCACTACCAGTGTCGGCACGCCGTTGACGCCGCGCTCTCGCGCGAGGTCCCGTTCGGCGAGCAGCAATCGCCGCAGCCGAGGGGAGTTTAGCGCCACTGAGAAGCGGTCCACATCGAGCGCCGCCGCGCTCGCGAGCTCGAGCAAGACGTCCATCCGACTCACGTTGATGCTTTGCTCCAACGCCGCGCGCTGAAGTGCACGCGCCATTTGGCTGCGAGCGCGCTCGCCTTGAAGGCC
>Ga0126384_10000011_pt1 | contig 58995 bp, 51 predicted proteins | sample PanSoiMetPlot_36_FD_92543 | JGI IMG/M metagenome (GOLD analysis project Ga0126384, IMG submission 92543) | Tropical forest soil microbial communities from Panama - MetaG Plot_36 | ecosystem: Environmental > Terrestrial > Soil > Tropical forest > Bulk soil | place: Panama | collected 2016-02-17 | reverse complement strand
GATCACAATCATTGTTGATGTTTAAGAGCAATAATCACACTCAAGTTAGGAGTTCGAATAAGAATTGAAAACAAGATTAGTCCCTCTCATCTGCCTTCTTCTGCCCTTTCTTTCAGCACCTGTTTTTGGACAAAACAAGCTTCTCACTATCGACGACATATTCGATCCCGCAAAGCGAGTGAACTTTGGTGGGAGCACGCCCACCATTCGTTGGATGAAAGACGGTAAGCATTACCTGCAAACCAACGATCCTTCGCGAAAAGATCTCCCGCGTCTGCAAAAAGTAGATGCTGCGACCGGAACGGCCACGCCGCTCTTTGACGCGGCGAAGATGCAGGCCGCGTTCGCCGCCCTTCCAGGCATCACCGCTGAACAGGCTCGACAGTTGTCGAACCGTGGGTCCTACAAGCTTAATCCTGCCGAGACCGCTGCCCTGATCAATTGGTCCAACGATCTTTTTTATTACGAGTTCGGCAGCGACCGAGCCATTCGCCTCACCAGTAATCCTGAAGAAGAGGTGGGCGAGTCCTTCAGCCCCGACGGTCGCATGATTAGCTTTGTGCGCGGCAACAATCTATACGTCGAAGATTTAGCCATGCAACGTCGCGAACGGGCCCTTACACGGGATGGCAATGAAACGATCCTCAACGGCCGGCTCGACTGGGTATATCAGGAAGAATTGTACGGTCGCGGTAATTTTGAGGGTTACTGGTGGAGTCCGGACTCAACCATGATCGCGTACCTGCGCCTGGATGAGCACCCAGTCCCGAATTACACCGTCGTCGATCAAATTCCTTATGAGCAAAAGGTGGAAGAGACACCTTATCCGAAGGCAGGTGATCCGAATCCCATTGTGACTCTGGGTGTGGTTGATGTTGCCGGAGGCGATCCGCGCTGGATTGATACCTCGCGTTATCAGCCCCCGGATTTTCTGATCTCGCGTGTGACTTGGTCCGGCGATGGCAAGCGGGTTGTTTATCAGGCTCAGAACCGCGAGCAAACCTATCTAGATCTGAATGCCGCCGATCCAAAGGATGGCAAATCAAAGACACTTATCCACGAGACAACTCGAGCGTGGGTTGAAGTGATCGATAACCCGGAATGGCTAAAAGACGGATCGTTCGTGTGGCAAAGCGAGCGTGATGGTTGGCGGCATCTATATCTTTATAGCGCCGACGGCAAGCTGATTCGGCAGATTACGAGCGGCAAATGGGAGGTGCGCTCGTTCGAAGGCGTCGATGAAGCGAAGGGATTCGCATATTTCACTGCCAGCGAACACAGCAACATCGCACCCCAGGTTTATCGCATCAAGCTGGATGGGAGCGGCCTGACTCCACTCACCACCGCCGAAGGCTCGCACCGCGCGAGCTTTAGTTCAACTTTCAGCCACTTCGTGGACACCTGGAGCGATGTCAATACTCCGCCGCAGCAACGTTTGTTTGATACCGATGGAAAACTCGTCCGTGTAATTGAAGAGAACAGGGTCGACGCTTTGCGGCAATACAAGCTTGGCTCGGTGGAGTTTCTGCAGGTCAAGACTCGCGACGGCTTTCCGATGGACGCGATAATGATCAAGCCGCCTGACTTTGATCCAAACAAAAAGTATCCGGTGATGTCATTCACCTACAGTGGTCCACATGCGCCCCAGGTGCGAAATGCATGGGGCGGCGCAGCATACATGTGGCACCAGCTACTGGCGCAGAAGGGCTACATTATTTGGATTTGCGACAACCGTACTGCCAGCGGCCGAGGTGTTGAGCCGACGTGGCTGGCTTACAAGAACCTGGGCGAGCTCGAATTGAAAGATTTAGAAGATGGCTACACGTGGCTCAAGCAGCAAACGTATGTTGATGGCACGCGAATTGGCTTGTGGGGTTGGAGCTACGGTGGCTACATGACGAGTTACGCTCTGACGCATTCCCAAACTTTCAGGGTTGGAATCGCCGGCGGCACCGTTTCTGATTGGCGCAATTATGATTCGATTTATACTGAGCGAGTGATGTTGACTCCTCAGAACAATCCTGAGGGCTACAAGAAAAGCGCACCGCTGGCGGCTGCGAAGAACCTGCACGGTAAGTTGTTGCTCATTCACGGGGCGATCGATGATAACGTTCACATGTCGAACACGATTCAGTTCATCTACGAACTGCAGAAGGCTGGGAAGCAGATTCAGTTCATGGTCTATCCCAAGTCTCGTCACGGCGTAACCGATCCTGTACTCGTCAAACACATGCGGCAGATGATGCTGGATTTCGTACTCGAGAATCTGTAAGGTAAGATACAACAAAGGAGTCCCATGCGAAAGATAGCGCTCGTTCTTCTATTGCTTTGCCTGGTAGTGCCAGTGGGCGCCCAGCGGAAGAAACGTGTAGGCAATCGACGCAGTGATATTCGAGAGGAAGCGGCAGGAAAAGACTCGATCATCGCGGCTCCGGCGGAATGCACGCAGACGGTTCGAGACCTAATTCGATATCTTAGCCGCGAGAAGCCTGACATTGCTTCTGATAAGCAGGCACAGGAGAGATGGTTGAGCCCGGACTTGAAGCGAGGGCTTCAGCATCGTCAGGATGTCTATAAGGACTTCGCAAAAAATGAACCCGACTCGCCCGAAGGGCCACCATCGAATGCAGACTTCTTGAACACTTGGGATAACCCGACGAGCTACTCGATCGCTGCGGCTCGCCGCGTCGGTGAGCGAGCAATTATTGACGTTGTCTTCAAGTGGGGCCCCGGAACCCAGTATCCCGGCGACAGCCGGTTGATGTCTTTTGTAATCGTTCAGGAAGCTGGAGCATGGAAGCTCGACGACATTTACACATATCGTGGAAAGTTCGTCGAACCTGGCAGTTTGACGGTGACGTTCCAAAGGGAGAACTATCCTTGAAGAGTGTCTGAGTGCCTTCGAAGGACGCCGGTCCCAGGCGCCTAAATGCTTTACGACGGACTTGAGTGTTTGCGCGGAAGCGAGCGCATTTATGCAAAACCTAACTGCTAATGTCGATCACCTGCGTAATGAGATTGCAGACGTAATCAAGGATCCCGATCAATGGCTGGACACGCCTAACAACTTGCTTGGCGGACGTAAGCCAATCGACTTGTTGAATTCTAATTCGGCGGAAAAGCGAAAGCTATTGGAAGACCTTGTTGAATCTATAAAACGCGGCCAGTTCTCTTGAACATTATGCATAGGTCTGCAATTAGGATCGCTGACAACGCGGGCAGTAGTAGGTTGAGCGGCCAGCCTGAGTGACTCGTCTGATGCGAGCGCCGCATCGAACACACGGTTCGCCTTCGCGTTCATAGACTCTCCAGAACCTTTCAGACGCGCCGATGTAATCGCCGTCCCCGTCGTCGAGGTTGATTCTCAAAGTCGAGCCTACCTCGATCGCTTCTCCCAGAATCTGTCGAATCGCGCCGTGCAAGTTGATTACGCGCTGCGTGGATAACTTCGCTGGTATTGCGAAAGGACTGATGCGCGCCATGAACAAGGCTTCGGCGGCATAGATATTTCCGAGACCGAGAATCTTCGTTTGGTCCAACAAGAGGTGTTTGATTGGCCTTCGGGATTTAGCCAGCGTCTTTCGCAAGTAATCGATCGAAAACTCGTCCGATAACGGTTCCGGAGCAAGCTCACTGATTTGTCGTGTCTCGCGCAGTTTGGTAGCGGCAACCAACATCATGCGTCCAAATTGACGCATGTCACAGAAGACCAGCCGACGCTCGTCGTCCATGTAAAATATTACATGGGCGTACGGCGGAAGATTCTGATCGACACTCAGTGATACGAACTTTCCCGTCATTCGCAGATGAGTCAGGAGCACTCGTTCATTGTCGAATTGAATCAGAATATATTTTCCGCGACGGTTTATCGCTGAGATGCGCGCGCCACGAAGCCTGCGATTGAATTGAGTGGCAGATAGTGACGGCGCGATGCGAGGCAGCTTTAGTTGCGCATTAACGATTTGTCGCCCGACCAGATTTGCGCGTAGGGCACGTACTACGTGTTCGACTTCCGGGAGCTCAGGCATTTGAAACGTAGTATGCCTGACAACTCCCTCCCGACAAACTTCAGATCGCTAAGTAGTCTTAGAAGGCGCTCATTCATACCGGGTTGAAACCCAGTGTGAACGAGAGCTCCCAGCATTACTGCGGCGACAATCGACGACAAACTGAAGTTTATCGAACTAACTTAAGTTTGTCGGACTGATGGCGGATCTAACGGTTCAAGCACGATTTTAGAACACCCGTAGCAATACCAACACGAGCACTATGACCAGAATCAATCCAATGCCGCCGCTCGGTCCATAACCCCAGCCGCGACTATATGGCCAGCTTGGAATCACACCGATAAGCAACAACACCAAAATTATCAACAAAATGAGCCCCATCGCGAACCCTCCTTAAGAGTTGATTGAATGACAATCAGCATGGGACACCGCAAGGCTTGTGCCGCACCTGTAACGCAAACTGTTAGTTTGCGGAGCGCTCGTCACAATCAATTGGGGAAATAGCGAGAACGGTAGGTCAACAAGATTAGTGCGATTGAATAAAGTTTAGCCGCGATGAGGATTGAATTTTGGCGCGACGACGCAAACTAACAGTTTGCGTTACATGGTTAGCTAATTGCGGCTGCGAGGGCGGCGCCGTCATCCAGTAAGAGATTCATCTTTTGCGCGGACGTCCCTTCAGCATAGATACGCAGTACGGGTTCGGTTCCTGATTGCCGGAAGAGAAGCCACGACTCGTCACTAAACTCGAGTTTAGTTCCATCAAGCGTCGCTACATTTACAACCGAATCGCCCCCAAACTTTGATGGCGGATTGCGAGCCAGATGCGCAACGAATTCCTGCCCGCGCTCCACCGCTACATGAAGGTCGCGACGTCCAAAGTGGAATTCGCCGAACTCCTTGTGCAAGTCGGATAGCATCTGTGAGGGTGGCTTGCCGGCAGTAACGACCGCTTCCAGAAACAACAGAGAGTTCAGAATGCCGTCGCGTTCCGGTATGTGTCCTTTGACTCCGATGCCGCCGGACTCTTCAGCGCCGATCAGAATATCTTCTTTAAGCATCAAGTCGGCGATGTATTTGAACCCAATCGGCGTTTCATAAAGCGGAAGGCCAAGCTTTGCTGCAATACGTTTAGTCAAAATCGATTGTGAGAAAGTACGAACCACACCCCCAGACATCTTTCGTTCGCGTGCCAGATGCAGAAGCAGTAGAGGCACAACGTCGTGCATCGTCATCGTTGAGCCGAGCTCGTTAACGGCCCCGACACGATCTGCGTCACCATCTGTTGCCAGACCCAGTACTGCGCGAGAGTCGATCACCCGCTGCTTCAAAGCCGATAGGTTGCGATCGATTGGTTCTGGATTGACGCCTCCAAACAGCGGGTCGCGATCGCCACGGATGGTTTCTACCTTTAACGTCCCGCCTGAGAGAAAATTTTCGACCCAACGGCCGCCGGTGCCGTGCATTGGATCGACGATTACGGTGCCGCGCGTGCTTCGCAGTCTTTCGAGATCGATGTAGGACTCGATCTGTTGGCGGTAGCTCTCTATGGCTGGACCTAACAGATCCTGACCTTCGCCGGTTAGCTCCGCCAATCTCGGTACCGACTTATCAACCAAACCTTCAACGGCTGAGGTAGTTTCCGGAGTGGCGCTGCCGCCCCATGGGGCTTTGATCTTGAATCCGTTGAAGTGAAAAGGATTGTGGGAAGCAGTGATCACGACGCCACCAATTGCTTGTAGTACCTTGACAGACCATGAAATCAAAGGCGTCGGGCAATCGTAAGGAAAGAGAGCGATGCGCAGTCCGTTTCCGAGGAACACCTGACAGGCCCGTTCCGCGAATCTGTCAGAGAGAAAGCGGCGGTCGTAGCCAACGACCACCAGCGTCACTCCCGCGGTTTGTGCTTGTTCAGCAAGATAGGTTGCATAAGCCTGAGCCACACGCTCGACATTCGCAAACGTAAACTCCTGCGCGATGACGGCGCGCCACCCGTCCGTACCAAACTTGATTGACGCCAGACGATTCACGAGGCAATCGCTCCAGTCATCGTGTAGTCGGTCAGCGAACTCTTGTCCCCGAGAATAGAGCCGGCAGCGACGGTTGCTGAGCGTCCGATATGACAGCCACGTCCAACAATCGCCTTGGTGACTGTAGCCGCGGTACCGATTCGCGTGTGAGGCCATATCACAGAGTTCTCAACTCGGCCTCGCTCTTCCAGAAAGCACCCTGGACCAAGAACAGAGTTGATTATCTGCGCCCCCGGTTTGATTTGACAGTCATCCCCGATCATTGAAAGCTCATCGATCTCGGCGATCGTGGCTGAATCAAAGTTACCGCGACGCTCCTTGATGTGAATCCGACCAACCCTGCCGGCAAGAAGGTCCTCATGAACTTGAAGGTACCGCTCAGGAGTACCGATGTCTATCCAGTAAGTACGTTGGGGTACGTGTGCGTAGAACGCTTCCTTCCGCTCGAGCAGATTCGGAAACAAGCCATACTCGAACGAATGATTCTCTCCGCTTGGGATGTAGTCCAGTACCTTTGGCTCGAGAATATACGTGCCCGCATTGATGGTATTTACCGTAATCTCCTCATCCTTTGGCTTTTCAAGGAAGCGCCGGATGTGACCATCGCTTTCCGTCTCGACTAGTCCGTAAGCCCGCGGGTTCTCGACAGGCGCCAGAACAATCGTCGCCACGGCCTTACGCTCATGATGCTCCCTGATGACCGTCTTTAGATCCAGGTCAGTCAGAATATCGCCGTTAAGAACGACGGTGGGTTCACGAATCAGCTCTTCTGCGAATTTGTAGGCGCCGGCAGTGCCCATCGGTTGAGGCTCAACCGTGTAACGTAAATGAACTCCGTGATCAGATCCGTCGCCGAGTAACTGCTCGATCTTGTTTGGTTGATATGAAAGCGAGAGCGTGATGTCAGTGATGCCCGCACGGCGAAGAGTATCTATCTGATATAGGAGAAATGGTCGATTACAAATGGGCACAATTGGTTTGGGGGTATAAACAGTCAGCGGACGAAGACGCGTACCTTTGCCGCCGGCCAGAATCAAAGCCTGCATGTGTCAATTACCGAGCTGTCTTAGTAGAGGTTGAATAGCGTGGGCGAGTCTAACATCACGAATGAGGCTGTTTCAATTTGCGAAGACTTGTAAGGCAAACCCCGATGTATCGGGGTTTGCGTCGTGCGCAAAGCCTCAATTGGGAATGAAGTTTGTGACTGACGGCTCAAGCTGTTGCGATTCAACGCATACGCAAACTGACATTTGCGTTACATCGGGTTTGCTTGACACTCAATAGGGTAAGGAGTAAATGGTTAAGCAGGGAATTAAGATTGGTTTCGAAAGCAATGACTGAATTAAAACAACCAGTAATCATCGGCGCCGTCCGTACTCCGGTGGGAAAGTTTCTCGGCGCCCTAAAGAATTTCAAAGCAACTGATCTCGGCGCGCTAGTTGTGCGTGAGAGCGTCAAGCGTGCCGGCGTCGCTCCGGAAGACGTTGATGAAGTGATCATGGGTTGCGTCGTGCAAGCCGGCCTGGGCCAGAATCCAGCGCGACAAGCTGCATTGCGGGGTGGGCTCCCGCCATCTGTCGCTGCCGTTACGGTGAACAAAGTTTGTGGCTCAGGTCTGAAATCCGTAATGATGGCCGCCCAGGGAGTTCAGCTTGGTGACGCCGAGATAGTTGTAGCCGGCGGCATGGAGTCAATGTCGAATGCTCCTTACCTGGCCCCGAATGCTCGTGAAGGATATCGCCTCGGCAACGGCATTCTGGTCGACGCGATGATTAACGATGGGCTTTGGGACGCCTACAACGACTATCACATGGGCTGCACCGGCGAAGTGGTTGCTGAAAAGTTCAAAGTTACTCGAGAGGAGCAGGATGAATACGCACTCCAGTCGCATCGCAAAGCGGCTGCTGCAATCAAAGCCGGCAAATTCAAGGATGAGATAGTTCCCATTGAGATTCCGCAAAAGAAAGGCGCCGCACTGATTTTTGATACGGATGAACCGGTGCGCGAGGACACTTCACTCGAAGCGCTCGCCAAATTAAAGCCTGCCTTCAGACCGGACGGCACGGTAACCCCGGGCAATGCGCCGGGTGTTAATGATGGAGCTTCGGCCCTGGTTGTGACTTCGCTCGAGCGTGCCCGAGCGCTCGGCGTCGAGCCGATGGCGCGGATTGCAGCGCAAGCCGTCTCCGGGCTTGAGCCTGCACTCGTAATGATGGCGCCCGTCGAAGCCATTCGAAAGGTGCTGCGGAAAGCAGGCTGGTCGTTGAACGAGGTAGATTTAATTGAGTTGAATGAAGCCTTCGCGGTTCAGCTTGTTGCCATCATTCGCGAACTAGGGCTTGATCCCGCACGAGTGAATGTGAATGGTGGCGCCGTCGCGCTTGGTCACGCAATCGGCCAGTCCGGATCGCGACTACTAACTACGATGCTGTACGAAATGAAGCGTCGCAATGCTCATCGCGGAGTTGTCTCCTTGTGTTTGGGCGGCGGTAACGCGGTAGCACTTGCGGTAGAAAGATAGCCTCACCAGTTCTGAGCCAGATGAGACCGGCAATAGGAAAGATGAATTGTGATCCCGCTGAGTGGAGCACACGAGCGTGACTGAAACTATCGGTGTAATTGGCGCGGGGACGATGGGCAGTGGCATTGCGCAAGTTGCTGCGCGTGCCGGGTATCGAGTGGTGATGCGTGATGTCCATGAAGAATTCCTGAAACGCGGTCTCGCCACCATCAGCAAGAGCCTTAATCGTGATGTGGAGAAGGGCCGCCTTAGCGAAACAGAGAAGCAGTCAATCCTCGAGCGCATTACAGTTACTACAGATCTGAATGGATTAGTCGAAGCCTCCTTCGTGATCGAAGCCATCACAGAGGACCTCTCCGCGAAAACGGAACTCTTCAAACAGCTCGATCAAATTAGTAAGGCTGAGTCCATTCTCGCCTCGAACACGTCATCGATATCGATCACAAAGTTGGGCGCTGCTACTCGGAGGCCGGACAAAGTAATCGGGATGCATTTCATGAATCCGGTACCGGTCATGAAGCTTGTTGAAGTTATTCGTGGCATCGCGACATCAGATGAAACATACGAGCGAGTATGTGCACTGGCGAAACAGATGGGAAAGACAGCTCTTGATTGTCAGGATTCACCCGGCTTCATCTCGAATCGCGTGCTCATGCCCATGATTAATGAAGCAGTCTTCACGCTTTACGAGAACGTTGCCACACGTGAAAGCATTGATGGCATTATGAAGTTGGGAATGAACCATCCGATGGGCCCTTTGCAATTGGCCGACTTCATTGGATTGGACGTTTGCCTTGCGATTATGAACGTTCTATACGACGGACTGGGTGATCCCAAGTACCGTCCCTGTCCTTTACTGAAACGATACGTTGATGCAGGCTGGCTGGGGCGCAAGAGCGGCCGCGGTTTTTACGAATACTAAAAGAGATGCCCGATAATCAGATAGCTCATTATTGTCAAAAGTGCCTGGCGGGTAATCCATTGGGCCAGGACTTTTGTTCTCGCTGCGGAACGAGGCTGATGATCGTGGTCGAGCCGGCCGCGCTGAGATACGACAATGCTGACGCCGTGCCTGCAGCCGACGAGCACTTGCTTGAGCGGGTTTCCGTGCTTGAAAACAGATTGGCTCGCCTGGCTGATCGCATGGAACGCGCGCTGGACTTGTTACTTCGTCAAGCGCAAAACTCTTATCTTGACCGAGCGCTGTTGCGTTCATTAATTGGACTGCTCGATGAAGGCGGTGTGATTGACAATCAAAAGCTCGAGCGTACGTGGCAACAACGCTGCGAGCATGACGCGGCCGTCCAGGAACAGACCAACCGGCGCGAAACTCTGCGCGCAAAGATTCTGTCGAGCTATCGCGGCAGTGATCGCAGTACCTTTGAACAGCTGATCAAAGACGGATTTGGTCTTATTGAGGCCCAGAACTTCAATGGCCTCCAGTTTTTGCGCCGCGCAGTCGAGAAGGACCCACAAAACGCCGGGCTGCTTTCTTTTGTCGGAGAGCAATGCTTTCGCGCCGGCAAGATGAAGGTAGCGCGTCACTACCTTGCGAAAGCCTTAGAACACTCGCCGAAGGACAATCATGTTTTGCTACTGTTGGGTCTGGCCTGTGGCGATGAAGGTGAGACTGAACAGGCAAGGGAAATGCTCGAGACTACGACGCGTCGGGGCGGATCGTCCTTTGCTGCGCATTTCGGGCTGGGCCGGCTCTTTGTAGCCGAGCAAAACTGGCCAAAGGCGGTTCGGGAACTGAAACTAGCGTTGGCTTCCAAGCCTTCACCCGAAGCAAATTATGCTTTGGGGTGCTTGTATTACCAGCTCGAGAAGGATGCGCTCGCAATCCGCTACCTGCTCAAAGCCGTCGAGATGGACGCCAGCTATGGCGAGGCCTTGTACCTTCTCGGACTGGCTTATCAACGGTCTGGTGACGGCGAGTCAGCAACGTCTGCTTTCGAAAGGGCGGAAATCGCGAAACGGCTGTCACCGGAGCAAGTTCGCAGTCGCACTCGCAAGCAGCCAGCCTTGCTTAATACCGGCACCAGCAAGCGTAAGCGCTTGCTAACAGGCGGCGACACCAGGCTCGCCAAGGCGTTGCGTGAGGATGCCTTGAAAGCATTCGCAGCGGCCAAAGACGGCTGAAAACCCCCTCATTAACCCCATCATGTAAATCGTGGCGCGTTGACAGGCACGATATGACCGCTATAATTGACGCTTTTGTGTCGCGGCCTGATTTGCAACGGCCCTGACTAAGCTGTACACGGTGTTATCGAAGTGCGGATAGAGCTTGACAGTCTGGAGCGCGGATCAGGAAGCTTTTCGCACGTCTATCATGACGACGAGCTCGAATTTAATGACGAACGTGTGCGGCTACTCGAGCAGCCGGAGATTTCCGGCAAGATCACGCGTAACGGAAATCAGGTATTAATAAGCGGACGGATTGTAGCGCGAGCCGAAGTTGATTGTGATCGCTGCTTGAAATCAGTTGAAGTTCCCGTTCGTTCTGAATTCAATCTTCAATACGTCACCAACGCCGATTATGAGGCGATACAGGCCGCGGAGCTGGAAGAAACTGACCTCGCTCTGTCAGTGTTTGACGGAGAAGGAATTGATGTTGACGAGATAGTTCGAGAGCAGGTGTTACTGGCGGTCCCGACGAGAACCCTCTGTAACCAAGATTGTAAAGGATTCTGCCCAATCTGCGGCGCAGACAAGAACCTGCAGAACTGTGGCTGCCGAACGGAAGAAACAGATCCACGTTGGGCCGGATTGAAAGAATTAGGTAATCGCAAGTCGTGAGGCACGCATGTGTCGTAGTTAAGTGTCAACGATTTGCGATTTTCAGTGTTATCAAACGGAGTAATTTATGCCAAATCCAAAACGAAGACATTCCAAAGCGCGCCGCGGCAAACGCCGTGCGCATGATGCTCTGAGCGCACCGCAGACGAGCCTTTGCCCGAATTGCCAGGAGCCGCGTCTGCAACACCGAGTTTGTCCAAAATGCGGTTACTACAAGGACCGCGAGATAGTACAAGTCGAACAGAGCTAAACAGCTTTGCGAAATCCTGAACGCGATTCGTCCAGGCCGAGCTCCCCTTCGACGGGCAAGGTTGTGCTCGACGCAATGGGTAGCGATCACGCGCCGCATGCAGAGATTGACGGTGCGCTGGCTGCAGCACGGGATTTCGGCATCGGTGTCATACTCGTCGGACGGCCTGAAATAGTGGCGCCGGAACTGGAGCGCTGCGGCTGGCGTGGGGATGGCGACCGTGGCATCGAGTTGGTGGAGGCGTCTGAAGTTATCGGGATGGATGAACCGGTCGCCACCGCTATCAGACGCAAGAAGAAGAGTTCTTTGAGAGTGGGAAGTAAGCTGGTTGATGAAGGTCGAGCCGATGGTTTTGTCTCGGCCGGCAATACCGGTGCAGCAATGGCCACAGCCAAGATGGTAATTGGCATGCTGCCAGGTGTAGATCGTCCCGCGCTGGCGGCCTTGCTGCCGACAAAATCTCCGAGGCCGACACTTCTTATCGATGTGGGCGCCAATGCTGAGTGCAAGCCGCATCATCTGGTCCAGTTCGCGGTTATGGGTGACGCTTACTCGCGGGCGGTGCTCGGAACTGTCAAGCCGACGATTGGCCTGATGAGCATCGGGGAAGAGGAAGTGAAGGGAAACGAGCTGACGAAAGAAGCCTTTCCTCTGCTAAAGAAGAGCAGCCTGAACTTTGTTGGCAATGTCGAAGGCCGTGACGTTTTCTCGGGCGCCGTTGACGTAATTGTGACCGATGGTTTTACCGGCAATGTCATGCTCAAGTTATCGGAAGGCCTGACGGCGGCGATGATTTCCATGATCAAGCGCGAGCTGACTACATCTGCGGTGACTAAGGCGGGGGGCATGCTCGCTCGGCCAGCATTCAGGAACATCAAAAAACGGCTGGATTATTCTGAATATGGTGGGGCGCCGCTCCTGGGCGTCAAACGCATTGTAGTGATCGGCCACGGAAGCTCGAATGCACGCGCCATTCGCAACGCCATTCGCAGCGTTCGCGAATTCGCGGAGAATCGAGCAAGTGAGCGGATTGAACGTGGCATAGCCGAAACAAGCGCGCTCGAACGAAGCTCAGGAGTTGGGTTGTAAGTACAAGTGGCACGGGCTTCTCGCCCGTGTTCAGTTCGAGCGGGGTGTGTTGCGAGTAAACACGGGCGGGACGCCCGTGGCACAGCTTGGCTTTTTCTTTTGGCACTGAGTAGTATTGTCCGCTCGCATTTCTTCAAGGAGATAGATGAGAAACGTACACGCCGGCATTCTGGGGACTGGGCACGCTTATCCGGAAGGCATCCTGACTAATGCGGATCTGGAGAAGAAGGTAGACACCTCCGACGAGTGGATAACAACTCGCACCGGTATTAAGCAGCGTCGCAAGGCAGCGCCCGGAGAATACACCTCTCTGTTTGCAGTGCGCGCGGCACGCGAGGCGATTGAGCGAGCCAAGATCGATCCGATGGAGATTGATCTGTTGCTCTGCGCCACTGTCACACCTGATCAGATTCTGCCGTCCACCGGATGCATTATTCAGGCTGAGTTAGGAGCGAACAAGGCAGCTGCGATGGATCTGGTCGCCGCCTGTTCAGGGTTTCTTTACGGACTGACAATGGCGGATTCAATGATCCGAACCGGCCAGGCTCGTTATGTGCTGGTGATCGGCGCTGAGATTCTGACCCAGTATGTTGACTATACCGATCGGGGTACATGCGTTCTTTTTGGCGATGGCGCCGGCGCTGCGGTGTTGGGTCCGGTCGAACCAAACAAAGGCATTCTGGCAGCGCGCATCCGTTCTGATGGGCGTTATCTGGAGCAGCTATATTCGCCCGGCGGTGGTACTCGGCGGCCCCCAACGGCTGACACGCTTGCCGCCGGCGATCATTTCTTCAAGATGAAGGGTAACGAGCTGTTCAAAGTGGCTGTGCGCTCGATGTCCGAGATATCGAACGACATTCTAGAGGAGGCGAACCTTCGGCCAGAGGATGTAACGCTCTTCATTCCGCATCAGGCGAACCAGCGAATTACAGACGCGGTTGCCAGCAAGCTAAAAGTGGGGGAAAACCGAGTCTATTCGAACATAGCGATGCACGGCAACACTTCTTCAGCTTCCATACCAATCGCGCTCGATGAGTGTGTTGAAGCGGGCCGCGTCAAACCTGGTGACCTGGTTTTAATGGCTTCGTTCGGCGGAGGCGTCACGTGGGGCGGCGTACTGGTTAGATGGTAGGCCCTTTCGTTGAGGTGTATTGAGTGATTGGGTCTTGGGTCTTTGGTTTTTGGTCTTTGAAGAGGATTCAGTTCGGAAAGCGACCGCTCATCTGGTGTTTGACAAAGACCAAAGACCCAAGACCAAAGACCTGAAAGCGGATCTGGAGTTAGGAACTCAACGTTGAACAAGATCGCATTTATCTTTCCGGGCCAGGGATCGCAATACGCGGGCATGGGAAAAGACCTGGCTCAAGAATTTGTCGCGTCGCGAGAGGTCTTTGAAGAGGCGGATGATGTGCTCGGCTTTTCGCTTTCGAAGCTTTGTTTCGAAGGCCCCGCTGAGCAATTGCAGTTGACCGAAAACACTCAACCTGCAATTCTGGCAACTTCGATTGCTACATTGAGGGCAATGGAATCGGCCGGCTTTCCTCCTGCAGATTTCTTGGCCGGGCATAGTCTGGGTGAGTACTCTGCTTTGGTTGCGGGTGGAGCATTGTCGCTGGCCGATGGACTGCGGATTGTGAGACTGCGCGGTCGCTACATGCAGGAAGCAGTGCCAGTGGGTGTAGGCGCGATGGCCGCCGTTATGGGCTCGTCGCTAGTCGATATCGAACGTCTTTGCGTTGAAGCAAGTCAGGGCGAGGTATGTGCGCCGGCAAACATCAATTCCGGGAATCAGGTGGTTATTGCCGGTAACGCGCCAGCGATCGACCGGGCGATAGAGTTGTTGAAGGCTGCGGGGGCAAAACGCGCTATCAAATTAAACGTCAGCGCGCCGTTTCATTGTGCGTTAATGATGCCGGCACAGGAGCGATTGCAGGTTGACTTGGATGAAATCCAATTCGGCGATCTGAGTGTGCCGCTGGTGACAAATGCTGACGCAGCCATCATCGACAAGGGTGAGGACGCGCGTGCCGCCTTGATTAAACAGGTGTCGTCCACTGTGCGTTGGCTGGAATCAATTGAATTATTGATTGGCAGGGGTGTGAAGACTTTTATCGAGGTGGGACCTGGCAAGGTCTTGTCCGGTTTGGTGCGACAAATAGATCGCGAGGTCCAAAGCCTGAACGTTGAGGATGCGGCGCTGTCGGACAAGCTTCAACTTGTCACCGGCCACGCAGCCGGCGGATAGCTTCTTGTTTTCGAATACGCCAGGCTGTGGGCGCTTTTTGAAAGCGGTGACAGGTCACCGCACTCCAAAATTGAGCTAGTCGCAAAGAGTTTTAATTTCATCAAGAGGAGCAAAACGAAATGCCCGATCAAGAGATCGAGAATAAGGTCAAACAAATAATCGTGGACGAACTGGGAGTCGACGAGAACGAAGTTACTCCCAACGCGCGGTTCATTGATGATCTAGGTGCTGATTCACTGGATACTGTCGAACTCGTCATGCGTTTTGAAGAGGACTTTGGCATCGAGATTCCAGACGAGGACGCAGAAAAGATTCAAAGCGTGCGCGATGCTTATAACTACATCGACCAGCACAAGAAATAGTGACGAGTGACGAGTAGCCGGGAAGATGAGCAGGATCGCTCTGCTCTGTTGGTTGCTGGGCACGGTCTTTTCAAGGAGCTTGAGTGTTGACACGTCGGGTCGTAGTGACGGGCGTCGGTCTGATTACACCGATTGGTAAAACGGTTGAGGAAACCTGGGCCGGACTAATGAGCGGGCGCAACGGCGCCGATTACATCAAAAAGTTCGACCCCGAAAAGTTTTCCGTTCGTTTCGCCTGCGAGGTGCAGGACTTTGACCCTTTAAAATTCATTCCAAAAAAAGAGGCGCGCAAGATGGGCGCCTTTATTCATTACGCGATTGCCGCTTCAATCGAAGCGCTTGCCGATAGCGGCATCCAACTAACTGCCGAAAACCGCTTTCCTGACGAAATCAGCGAACGTGTGGGTACCTACATCAGTAGCGGTATCGGGGATTTCTGGGCCATCGAGCGCGAGCACTCCAAACTGCTCGATGATGGTCCGGATAGAGTTTCACCATTCTTCATTGTTTCCGCGATCGTGAATCTCGCCGCAGGTCAGGTCTCGATTCGTTTTGGGGCTAAGGGACCCAACTCTGCTACGGCCACTGCGTGCTCTGCGGGAGCGCACGCTATCGGCGATAGTTTCAAGATCATTCAGCGCGGTGACGCTGACATCATGATATGTGGAGGCGCAGAGTCTGCCATAACGCCAATGAGCGTCGCCGGGTTTGCCTCAATGCGCGCTCTCTCCACGCGAAACGATGATCCACAACACGCATCCAGGCCTTTTGAGAGAGATCGGGATGGTTTCGTGATCGGCGAAGGCGCGGGAATCATGATTTTGGAAGAGTTGGAATCCGCCAAAAAGCGCGGCGCCCGGATCTATGCCGAAGTAGTTGGCTATGGAATGTCCGCTGATGCCTTCCACCTGACTATGCCTGATGAGAGTGGGTCGGGTGCCATTCGAGTGATGCAAAAAGCGCTTCAGGATGCCGGAGTTCAGCCTGAGCAGGTGGGCTACATAAACGCACACGGCACTTCGACGCCTTACAACGATAAATTTGAAACGCTCGCGATCAAGAAGACTTTTGGCGAGCATGCATACAAGTTGGCGGTGAGCTCGACCAAATCAATGACGGGACATTTGCTGGGTGCAGCGGGCGGAATCGAGGGGGTATTCTCGGTACTCGCAATTCACCGTAACCGCCTTCCACCCACGATTAACTACTTCAACCCCGATCCGGATTGTGATCTGGATTACGTGCCAAATGAACCACGTGAGGCCGAGGTTGAGTACGCGTTGTCGAACAGTTTCGGCTTTGGCGGCACAAATGCGGCGCTTCTGTTTAAGAGGTACGAAGAATAGTAATCAGCAATCAGTAATCAGTAATCAGCAAATAGGTCTTTGGCCTTCGGTCTTTGAGGTGTTCTTGATGTTGACACCATCTCTGATTGTTATCCAATTACCAATTGCCAACAGCTCATTACTGATTGCTGATTACTGATAACTAAATCGCTGAACTTCAATGAGAATCATTGTCATGATGAAGCAGGTCGCGAGCAAGGACGCGATTCTGCGAATAAATAAGGAATCCAACTGGATCGAAGAAACTGATCTCTCCCATGAGGTCAACGAGTCTGACGGCTACGCGTTGGAGGAAGGCCTGCGTCTGAAGGAAAAGCACGGCGGCGAAGTGGTCGTCTGCTCCATGGGCCCGCAACGCATCAAGGCAGTCATCAAAGACGCGCTGGCGCGGGGAGCAGATCGCGCGATGCACGTAGTCGTTGACGATCTAACGAAGCTTTCGCCGTATTCGGCGGCGAGCATACTCGCTGAGGCTGTTCGCAGCGAACAGCCGGATCTGGTCATGACCGGCTTGCAGTCGGACGATAACGGCTTCGCCCAAACCGGCGTCATCATGGCGGAACTGCTTGGGATGCCGCACGCTACGATTGTTATCGAGGTTGATGCGTCCGGGGAAAAGCTGCGGGTCAAACGTGAGCTGGAGAGCGGCTGGTATCAATGGTATTCAATGCCCACGCCGGCCTTGCTCACGATTCAATCCGGCATCAGCCAGATTCGCTATGCGTCCTTGAAAGGAATCATGGCTGCAAAGAAAAAAGAGATTAAAGAAGTGTCACCCGCGCCTGAGCTGCTGAGCAAACCATCACACCAGCGGATCGAGAAGATCTACCTGCCGCAGAAATCCAAGCAGACACAGTTTTTGGGAGGCGGCGACGCGAAAAAAGGCGCCATCGAACTTGCCGAGAAACTGCGGTCAGAAGCGCGCATCATCTGAGGTCGTTTAATGAGTGAAGGCATTCTTGTTTTTATTGAACATAAATCGGGAGCCCTGAACAAGGTCTCGCTCGAAGCGATTGCTGCGGCCCAAAAACTCGCCGGCGACCTTGGGCAGAACGCCTCGGCAGTGGTGTTGGGATCAGGAGCGCAGCCCCTGGCCCAGGAAATTGCGGCTTATGATCTGTCCAAAGTCATCTACGCAGATCATGCGAAGCTCGCTGAATACACGCCTGATGCATACGCAGCAGCGATGGAGCAGATTGTTCGGTCAGTGAATCCCAAATTTGTGATCATGTCCCACACCTATCTGGTCCGTGACTTTGCTCCAAAGCTCGCCGCTCGTTTCGGTAAAGGAATGGTCAGCGACTGCATTGGAGCGAAAGTCGACAGTGGCAAGGTGACTTTCACTCGACGGATCTTTCAGGGAAAGATGGATGCAGACGTTGTCCCGGATGGTGAGGCGCCCATATTTGGGACATTTCAATCCGGAGCTTATCGCGGGGACCATGCTGCAAAGGGAAGTGGGGCATCGGTCGAGACGGTCACCGTTGAAGTAGGCGAAGTGCGAATGACACCCGAACCTCCTTTTCAGGAGGTTAAGGCTGCGGTGGATCTCTCCAAAGCCGAAGTTATCGTCGCCATTGGCCGCGGGATCAAGAGCAAGGACAACATAGCGCTTGCAGAAAAGCTGGCTGAAGTGCTTGGAGCAGATCTCGCGGCATCACGACCGATCTGCGACGCCGAATGGCTGCCAATCGATCGGCAGATTGGCTCGTCCGGCCAAACGGTTGCGCCAAAGCTGTACGTGGCATTAGGTATCTCCGGTGCGATCCAGCATCTGGTAGGTATGAAGAACTCGGGAACGATTGTGGCGATCAATAAAGATCCTGAAGCTCCCATTTTTGATATTGCCGACTATGGTATCGTCGGCGATCTGTTCGAAGCGGTACCCGTCCTCACTGAAGAGATTAAGAAGCTCAAGGGTTAATCTCACTCTTGCTCACTCCGATCGATCACCGGAAAGTGATCGGTCGGAGAAATAAACCACCAACCTGCTGCCGCCGAGCGGTAGCAATTGTGTTTTGAAACCAATCAGACATAGGATGGTGGAGTCCATGAGCGATGAACAAACGAAAAATCTTGACCCGCGTTCGTTTGAAGAGCGACTTTTCAATGAGCTCGGTTCGATGCGCAAGCAGTTTTCTAAGCTTGAGACACGGATGGCTGCGCTCGAGATGCGAATTGGTGCACTTGAAAAGCGGATGGACGCAATCGAAGAACGCTTAACGAGCCTCGAGGAGCGCGTCGATCGACGGCTCTTGGAAACACGGCCTATGTGGGAAGCGCTGCAAGCGACTATGACTCGTTTGGACGAGAAGGTAGGTCTCATGGGCCGAGATCTCTACGATATTCGCAGTGATGTGAGCGCTCATGACAAGTGGCTGAAAGAGCACGAGCGCCGGTTGAATTCTTAAGAGCTGTTTCGTCTACCCGAAATCTGTAATTTACGCGAAAGGAAGATCTAACCATGAGCGTTCGCAATGTGACCGCTTTTGTCTGTCTTATTGTCTTTGCTCTCCTAATCACATTTTCAGGAAACATATCCCAAAGTGCCGGCACGGACGACCATCGCGGGTTTGATGTGTCGAACCTGGATACAAGCGTGTCTGCGTGCACGAACTTTTTCCAGTACGCGAATGGAGGCTGGCTCGCGAAGAATCCGATTCCTGCGGCTTATGCGAGTTGGGGCCGATTCAATGAATTGGCCGATAAGAATCAAGAGCAACTTCGCGTAATCCTGGAGGACGCGGGCAAGAACGCCAAAGCGGGGAAAGGCAGCAACGAACAAAAGATTGGCGATTTCTACGCTACGTGCATGGATGAGGCCGGCATTGAAGCAGCTGGTTTGACGCCGCTAGAGCCCGAACTTAAGCAGATTGAAGAGATCAAGGATCAGGCCTCGCTGCAAGCTGAAGTGGCGCGCCTGCACTCGCAAGGTGCGCGGGCGATGTTCAGGTTCGGCTCTGCCCAGGACTTCAAAAAATCGACGCAGGTCATCGCGCAAGTTTTCCAGGGCGGCTTGTCACTGCCCGATCGTGATTACTACTTGAAGACTGACGATGACTCGAAAAAAATACATGACAAGTACGTGCTGCATGTTGCCAAAATGTTGGAGCTGGCTGGCGACGATCCGGCAACTGCTCGCGGCAGCGCGGATAATATTAACGCGCTCGAGACTAAACTCGCCGAAGCTTCGATGAAGCGAGATCAAACACGCAATCCGGATAACATCTATCACAAGATGACAGTGGCCCAACTGAAAGAGCTGGCGCCAAACTTCAATTGGGATTCCTACCTTAAGAACATCGGTCTTCCCAATGTCACAGACGTCAATGTCGGTCAGCCGGATTTTGTTAAGGCTCTGAATAGTCAGTTGGTTGATACTCCGCTTAACGATTGGAAGGTATATCTTCGCTGGCACCTGCTGAACGCGTCAGCACGCGCGTTGCCAAAGAAATTCGTAGATGAAGATTTCGATTTTAATAGCCGTGTGTTGACTGGTACTAAAGAACAGCTACCACGCTGGAAGCGTTGTGTCGCTGCTACCGACAATTCATTAGGAGAGGCGTTGGGCCAGGTTTATGTGCAAAAGCACTTTTCTTCGGAGGGGAAGGCGCGTGCTAAGCAAATGGTTGAGAATTTGATTTCGGCCTTACGCGAAGATCTTGCTACCCTCTCCTGGATGGATGACACAACGCGTAAACGCGCAACGGCAAAGCTCGAAGCCTTCAACAGAAAAATTGGCTATCCCGATCAGTGGCGCGATTACTCGGCGTTGCAAGTAACACGCAAGTCATATCTCGAGAACCTCGCTGCTGCGCAACGCTTCGAAGCAAACCGGCAGCTCGGCAAAATTGGGAAGCCCGTAAATCGTGGCGAGTGGGGGATGACGCCACCAACAGTCAATGCCTATTACAACCCGAGCATGAATGAGATTGTGTTCCCAGCGGGAATACTCCAGCCACCGTTCTATGATCCAAACGCTGACGATGCGATCAATTACGGCGGTATCGGCGCCGTGATTGGTCACGAAATGAGTCATGGATTTGATGACAGCGGCGCCAAGTTTGACGCTGAGGGCAACCTGGCCAACTGGTGGAGCGAAGCTGATCTCAAGAGCTTTAAGGAACGCTCGCAATGCGTCGTCGATCAATTCAACGGTTACGAAGTGCAACCCGGCCTCAATCAGAACGGAAAGCTCGTTGTTGGCGAAAGTATCGGTGACCTGGGCGGTCTAGCCATTTCCTACGCGGCTTTTAAGAAATCGCTGGAAGGAAAGCCGCGTCCGGCTAACATCGATGGTTTCACGCCTGAACAACGATTCTTCCTGGGCTGGGCGCAGGTCTGGGCGCAGAATTCGAGACCGGAATTTGAACGCCTCCTGGTCAACACCAATCCGCATCCAGTGGGCAGGTTTCGAGTGATTGGACCACTCTCGAATATGCCGGCCTTCGCTGAGGCCTACCAATGCAAGGCCGGCGATCCGATGGTGCGGCCCCCCGAGAAGCGTTGCCAAATTTGGTGAGTTCGAAGGGACTTAGCCGCGGATGAACGCGGATATACGCGGATCTGAGAAGTAATGAGTATCTGCTCTTGTCTTTTCAGATCCGTTGTATCCGCGTTCATCCGCGGCTAATCATTTTGCTGGTGTCTGACCGGCTACGAGCGTTTTCAACTCAGCTGCCACATCCTCAGGTTTCCAGAGGTTGTCGCGATAGACCTTATAGATCTTGCCGCCGGGATCGATGATGACGGTGCGCAAGCCGTGAACAATTTGATCGCCGCCTTCGAAATAGCGCAAACCGAAGTACTGAGCAATTCCTTTGACCTGGTCCTTACTCCCGGACGCAAATTCCCAGTGATCAAATTTCTCTTCTGAGTACTTGCCTGTGTGCGCAGCGCCGTAACTTCGGAGCACTGCGGGGGTATCGTACGTGGGATCAAAGCTAATACTGAGCAAATGTGTCTTCTCGTAGACCGCAGCATCTCTTCGAAGTTCCTGATCGATTTGTTGGAAGTTAGTACTCATGAGCGTGCAGTACGTTGGGTCTGGACAGCGAGTGTAGATGAACGTCAGGACTAACACCTTGCCACGGTAGTCGTGAATCTTGATTAGCTTCCCGTCCTGATTCACAAGCCCATAATTCGGCACCTCGTCACCGGCCTTTGCTTCCGAGCCGGCGTCGCCGGAAGCCGTGGCGGTCGCCGGACCTTGCTGCGTAATCACGACGTCTTCAAGCCAAATGGACTTTCCGTCCACCACGAGTGTGGCTGCTACCTGATCTCCCGGCGCTAGTACATCAAACGGCCAGGCGTCCTTAAGTTTAAAGGGCATTATCATTGCAGGCATGTACCCTTTGACTTCTTCGTGTGAAATCGTGACTTGCTGCTTGTCTTTTTCGATCGAAACGACCGTACCCTTGAAGTCGTAACGAGCGCCGCTCCCGCTCGCAGTCCGGCGCAGGCAGCCTGTTCCAAATCCAAGTGAAAGGCTGATTATGAAAAGAATGAGTGCTCGAATTGTTTTCATTGATTCCCGGGAGCCGATTGCAGGCTATTGATATAAAGTCTTTGGTAGACCCAATAGTTTGACATAACGCGAAACACGTAGTCTTTGCTTTGAGCGAAGCCTATTTCTGAAACATAGCGATCTGGTTCTTGCGAATGAGAACGTGCTATCCAGCGAGCAACGTTGTCTGGTCCGCCGTTGTAGGCGGCGGCAACTGCTTGCGGCTGGGCAGGAAATTGACGAAAAAGCGATGACAGGTATTGCGCGCCAAATTCGATAGCCAGATCAGGGTTATAGAGATCGTCTTGATCGAAGTCGTGCTTACCAAGCTCTTTCGCGGTTTGATCCGCTGTGGCAGCAATGAACTGCATCAGCCCACGGGCTGCGGCGACGGATTTGGCGTCAGCCTGGAATCGCGTTTCCTGTCTCGCAATTGAAAGGAGAAAGCGCGGATCGAGTTGTCGCGACTGCGAATGTTTCATGACCGAAAGTCGATACGGCGTCGGGTAAAGCAATTCCGTCAATTGGCGTGGCGCCAGCTCGACCAGGTAATCGCTGGGAATACTGCGCCATGTTTGTTCAGCAAACCGGATTGCTGGATACGGCAAACCGCCGCGTAGCGAAATCACTGCAAAGGTGTAGCCCGCGTCCGGATCGGCGGGATTCGACGGCTTCTGCGAGTTCGAAGTCGACGATGGTTCCGGCGTTGAAGGTTGTAGGCGTGCCGCCGCTAACTCTGGCGCAGCTTCGTCGTACAGTTGCAGGAAGAGCAACTCGTCAGCAAGCATCTGGTGCGCATTTGCCTCGCTTGCTGAGGGAGGTGCATGCGTGAGGAGTTCTCGCCGGCCCAAAGGCAAAAGCTTGAATGAGGAGAAATGATAGTTCGGTAACGCATCGTAGGCTCGTCGAACTGCTGCAAGTAGCTCCTGACGTTTCGCCGGATCTTGCGTAAACCTCAGTTGGCTCTGCGCAGCAAGTCTTGCCTCGTCGATCTTACCGGCCTCGAGCAGTTTCCCAGGCTCCGCCGCCAACTCCTGACGCGGGTTCGGAAAAGATGGGGAGCCTGCTTTGCTGAGATGTTGGGATGCGAGTTGGCCGTAATACTCATTCCGCCCGTCCGGAATCGAAAGGTATACATCGATCATTCCGGAACGGTCGCCTAATTTTTCAAGCGCGTAACCTTTCAGGAACTTGATCTCTGAAGCGGTAGTACTGCCCGGAGTAGTCGCGTTCCCCAGATCCTTAGCCTGTTCCAATTCCCCAAGATCAGCGAGTCCTGCCTTCCAGGCGCCTTGTGCAAAGTGAATCCTGGCTTGGGCGAACAACGCGAGCGCGTCCGCCTGCTGTCCTTTGAAACGTTCACGCGTTGTTCTTACCCACGACAGCGCCTCGCTGTCTCGGCCGGCATCGCGTAGTACATCGATAATGTTGAGGTATGGACGCTCGGGCGTTGGCGCTGTCGAATAGCGCTCAATGAATTGTTTATAGGTATTGATGGCGTCATCGGTGCGCTTGAGTCGCGCATACGTACCGGCCAACAATCCCAGCGCATCACGACTACCGAATCCCGATCCCTCAAACTTGGCAACGGGCGCAAGCGTCTGAAGGGCTGCCTGGAAGTTACCTTGCTGGAAATACCCGCGGCCAATCTGATAAATCGTATCGGAACTTTCTTCACCTGAGCCATGACTCTTTAGAATTGCCTCGTAGTGAACGCGAGCGCGATCGAAATCTCGATTGAATTGATAAATGCCGGCCCGTAATGAATGGTCGCTTTCGGGAAGCTCCTTTCCTTTGTCGAGCTCATCGAGCGCGCGTACGGCAGCTAAAGCAAAATCGTCAGGTCGCGAAAGATCCGGGACCGTTGCTACAAGTTTGTTGAAGACTTCCCGTGCTTCATTTAGTTTTGCTGCTTCCAGGTAGGCTCTTCCTGTGAGCAACAACGCTTGACGAGCAAGCGGAACGCTCTGCGATTCTGTTAGCTGCCGGAGCGTAGAAACGACGCCGCCAAAGTCCTTACTTTCTGAAAAACTCTGCGCCAACCTGATCGTTGTAGCATTACGCAGCAGGCTTGAAGGCGAGCCGATGATTAGACGCCTCAAGCGCTCGCGCTCAAGCACGAGGTCGCCTGATGAGCGGGCAAGCTGCGCCAAATGCCAGAGGGCATACTGTGACAGGATCGAGCCGCGATCCATGGTTGCCTGATAGCTCGCCGTGGCGCCGGCACGGTCGCCGTTCTGTTCCAGAAGACGCGCGAGCAGATAGTCAAAGTTGTTTGCGGAGAAGAGTTCACTGTTGGTCGTCCGCAGCGCTTGAAGCGCTGTCATCGCAGCTGACGAATTTCCGGATTCCATTGCTGCCCGGATCAAGTCGCTGCTTTGCTGCGGAGACTGTGCAGGTGCCTGATGGCTAAAAGCGTGCTGAAGGAGGAGCAGTAGGGGAAGCGTTCGCAGGAACGTTTTGATTAAGCTCGTCACGCGCTCGATTATCAGGCAGCCTCAGGAATTCCTCAACTGAGTGCCGGCTTCGTTTAAATGGAAAATTATCCGCTGCGCGCTACAAAGTTCAGAGTCGCTCATGTAATCTAGTTCATTCGTTTTACCAACGGCGGCAAAAGTAAATTCCATTTGGTAGAAGGCGATGATTGATGGAGAACAGTATTCACCACACGACGAGGTTGCTTGAGGGAGCACCGCTTGCTGCGGAGATCAAGGCGGAGGTTGCTCGAGATGTAGATAGTTATCGGGAGAGATATGGACGAGCTCCTGCGTTAGCGGCGGTGAGAGTCGGCGATGACCCAGCATCAGCAGTCTACGTCGCCAATAAAATTCGAGCCTGTGAAGAAGTAGGCATTCGTTCCGAACATCTTGCCTTGCCGGTCGAAACTACCGAGGCTGAACTGTTAGCGTTAATTGGCGATTTGAATGCGCGGGAGGACATCGATGGCATCCTGGTGCAATTGCCGTTGCCTCCGCACATTCACGAAACGGCAGTCATCGAGTCCGTGGACCCTCGCAAGGATGTAGATGGGTTCCATCCGGTTAACGTAGGCCGTTTAGCGTTGGGCCATCCTCAAATGGTGCCGTGCACACCAGCTGGGATCATTGCGCTGTTGGATTATTACGATATCAGGATCGCGGGCGCGCCAGCGTGTGTTATTGGCCGAAGCCAAATTGTGGGACGGCCTGTGGCCCAATTGCTGTTGCAGCGCGACGCGACTGTCAGCATCTGCCATTCAAAAACTCGAGACCTGGCCGCTGTGGCCCGAGAAGCTGACATCCTCATCGTTGCGATTGGCCGGCCGGGATTCGTGGGACGGGATTTCATCAAGCCCGGAGCTGCGGTGATTGATGTGGGAATGAATCAACTCACGGAGGTGTCGGATGTAAGGGCCTTATTTGGAGCTGATGCTGAACGAAGATTGCAGGTTCTCTCGAAGCGGGGCTATACGCTGGTTGGCGATGTGAATCCGGCCGAAGCCGACGAAGTTGCCGGGAGCCGCAGCCCCGTTCCGGCGGGGGTAGGTTTGCTCACCGTCGCGATGTTGATGCGCAATACTCTCAAAGCCGCCCAGACACGGCAGGGTTAAGCGAAGATGCTGCGAGTTGGTCTCACCGGATCGATTGGCGTTGGTAAGTCATTTGTCGCTGGTGTCTTCGCTGAGCTGGGCTGTCGCGTCCTCGACGCAGATCTGACTGCGCGAGAAGTAGTTCAACCGGGCTCTCCGGGTCTGCTGGCAGTTACAAATGCATTTGGAACCGAGGTGATTTGTGCGGATGGCACACTCGACCGCAAGAAGCTGGGAGCCATCATTTTCGGAAGTCAGGAAAAGCGACAATTGCTCAATTCAATTCTTCATCCTTACATCATTGCACGGCAGGATGAAGTGCTGAGGTCCTGGGAAACAGAAGATCCGCACGGCATCGGCGTTGTTGATGCCGCGCTGATGATTGAATCAGGCGGCTACAAACGTTTCGACAAGCTAATAGTGGTCCACTGTGATCGGGAGATTCAGATTCAGCGGATTATGAACAGGAACCATATCGCTCGTGAAGTCGCAGCACAGCGGATCGACGCCCAGATGCCACAGGAAGAAAAGATGGAGTTTGCGGATTATCTAATTGATACCTCGCAGGGTTTTGATGATACGCGTAGACGTACAGAAGATGTTTTCCGGAAGCTGGATGAAATCCGACGGTCCTAAGCTGGTATTCGGCAAAATGAGTCAATCAGCACGCTCGTGAGTTGAGAAGAAAATACCCCCACAACCTAGAGTTTTGCCGGGCGCGATTATTCATCGCTGGTTTGCTGCTCGCCTCGCTGTCGCTGACGTCCCCCGGATGTTTCTCCGGAGATCACGGGAGTCTTTACTATGGCAGCGTCGTTGTGCCGCGTGATCAGAGATTCCGCTGGAGCGATGGCGGATTACCGCAGGTTTTTGATCCAGCCCTGGCTGCCGCACCTCCGGATACCGACGCAGTGCGTGCTCTTTTTGAGGGGCTGACTGAGTACGACCCGCGCACACTTAAGCCAGTTCCGGGAGTGGCCGAGCGTTGGGAGTCGACCGAAGATAATCGCATCTGGACCTTCTATCTTCGAGACAATGCGCGCTGGTCCACAGGCGAAGCGGTCACTGCCGCCGATTTTGTTCGCTCGTGGGAGCGCACGCTCCGTTTGGGCGATCTGGCGCCGCATACCGATCTTTTGAACAACATCGTGGGTACCAGGGCATATGTGCTGTCGGTTAGGTCCGCCCGCGCTGCTGCTACCCCGGCTACGGCCAACCGCGAGAGCGAGCCTGGTAATCACCGCGCGGAAGCACGACTGGCGGGCGTTCAGGAGATGAATCCTCGTGTCTTGCAGGTCAAATTACAGCGACCAAATTCGAACTTCCCAGCGCTGGTAGCTCATCCGGTGTTTCGGCCGGTGAAGGTGACCGATCAAAATGAGAACGCCAAAGTCTCTCCGGTAAATCTGATATCCAATGGCGCCTTTCACCTCGTAGAACACAAAAACGACAGCGTTCAATTACAACGCGATGAGAATTATTGGGCCAGGGAGGACGTGAGCCTTCAGCGCGTTGAATTCGTCAAAACGGATGATGCTGAATCTGCTCTGGCTGCTTACGTGGCCGGAAATGTTGATGCGGTCACAAACACTCCTTTCGAGCCGCTGGCTCTAAAACTGCTAGCGCCCTATGCAGACTATCGCCGCACTACGTACGCAGCTCTGACTTATTACAGTTTCAATACAGCGCGCGCACCCTTCAATGATGTTCGTGTGCGCGAGGCGCTCGCTATAGCCATCGATCGCGAGCGAATAAGTGCCGACGAGATGGGTGGCGCTACCGAGCCTGCAAATACTTTTCTGCCGATGGTGCATGAGGCTGGGAATAGTGAAACGATCATCGCAAAAGTGGGAACATTGAATAAAGATCAAGCGCGGGCCCGCCAACTGTTGGCTGACGCCGGCTACCCGGAGGGCAAAGGGTTTCCGGTCATCCGGCTGCTCATCAATAGGAATGAGCAGCAGCGGCAAGTAGCCCAGGCGGTGGCTACCTCATGGCGAAGCACACTGAAGATCGAAACTGAGATTATTTCGAAGCCGTGGGACGAATACGAGGCCGCGATTCGAACCGGCGAGTACGATCTGGCTCGCCGAGGGGCCGTGCTACAGAGTTCAGACGAAACCAGCAATCTTAGTATTCTGTTCCCAGCGGAAGAGAAGAGCGCGGGTCCGGCGGTCTCCAATCCTCAAGGCAGTGCTTCCGGTGCTGCCGAAAATGCGGCATTGGGACCAATTGAAACTGAAGCAGAAGCATTGCGACGGCTGGTTGCTATACCGATTTACTTTGCATCGTCCTTTTCACTCGTTAAGCCTTACGTGAATGGCTTTGATAGCAACGTACTCGACGCCCCCTCACTGAAGACCGTGAAGATTGACACCAAGTGGCAACCCGCAAAAGGTAACTAAGACGATTGCAGATTGCGGAATTCGAATCCGCAATCCGCAATTTGACTGGCCCACCGCTACCGCGTCGTGGTACTGACCTGCTTTGCGTCGCTGAGGTAAACCCACTTCTTGAAGAAGGGTGACAGATCCTTTTTCGTTGCTTGCTGCATGGCTGATTGAAAATCACCGGTAGTGACTGACTTTCCAAAGTACTTTCGCGTGTAGGAACGAAGTCCATCCCAGAAAGCCTCCTCGCCCATCTCCGCTCGCAGCAGGTGGAGAACGTAAGCTCCCTTGTCGTATACCAACGTGCGATCTTCTCTCGATGGATTCAGCCAGTCAGGAAAGACGAGCGAACGATCTTTACCGGCGTCGCGAACCTTCTCATAAAGCTTCTGCGCGGCTTCTATCTCCTTCAGATACTCAGCCCTTCCGAATCTGTGTTCTTTGTACGCGTCAGCCATAAAGCTAGCCATGCCTTCGTTCAACCAAAAATGAGTCCAAGCCTGGCAGCCGACGCCGATGCCCCACCATTGGTGTGCCAGCTCGTGTGCGCCTAGCCAAATATCGCTTTCATTCGCTAAAACGTCCTGCCCATATTTTTCGCGCAGTGCGGTGAATCCTGACATTTCCTGCTCGACTCCTCCCGCTGCAAGCACTTGGGTGTAGCTGGCGCCGGGGTACTTCACTCCCGAGCGGTTCTCGTAGAACGCAACCATGTCAGCCGTATCTCGAAACACACGACGGAGATCATCAGCTGAGTATTGCTCGCCGATATAAACGAGTTCAGGCAAAGCCGCCTTTTCAGTGACGGAGCGAAAGCGTCCAGCGACAAAGCCGTAGGTATAACTGGGAACATCCCGATCTTCCTGCCACCTGTGCTCGAGCTTTCCGTCAGGGAGCGTCCTTTTCGTAACGAAGCGACCGTTGCCGACAGTCGTCAAATCCGCAGGCACGATCAATCTGGTGGTTAAGCTTGCGCGTTCATCCGGATCGTCATCACAAACCATCCATTGGCTCGTCGAAAAGACTGTATAGACCTGCATGCGATCCGGAAAAAACCTGATGCCGCGCTTTGGCGATCCGTGATACTCAATAGAAATGCGCCGGTCGCGATTCTTACTTTTGGGCATCGCTATTCCCAAGCGATGGTTCGTCTGAGTGAAGGTTAACGTCTGCTTACCCTCAACAACGCTGTCTACTGTTAGCTCGCCGCAGTCCAATTGAAAAAGGCCCGGTGTGAAGCTGCTGGTGAGGAGATCAATCGTGACTGAGCCTTTGACTGACTTATTAGCAATGTCTGGTTCGAGCACGAGGTCGTAATGCGAGATCTTGAATACCCTGGGTGCTTGCGCGAAAGAAACTAATGCGCTGCCGAGCAGAAAAACAAAAAGAAGAAGGCGATGTCGCAGAGATCTTACGTTCATGAAGATACGCGGTTCAGATCAGCTTTCCTTGCGTCCCAGATACTGGAACGCGGCCGAGGCGTTTCCGTTCATTGTTGTCACTTCGAATGTTTTAAAGCGCATCCGGTTGAACGGGGCGGTCAGTTGGTCGATCCATTCTCTGCTGTGGTGTCTCACGATCACACCTTCGGGTAGTTCGAAGACACCGTAGCAGCCAAATCTGTTCGCGTAAGCTTCGTAACGGGCTCGATTGCGCTCATCGTTGTTCAGCAACAGATCGCTGATGTATATCAAACCCCCCAGGCCCAGCACACGCTTCACCTCAGCTATCTGTCTTTGTTGTTCAGCGCCGTCCGGTATGCAGGTCAGGAACGCAAACAGGAGCACGCAGGCTACCGAACCATCGTCAAGTGGCAGAGTATGCCCATCACTGTGTATCAAGTGCGTGCCTGGCATTTCTGCATGGGCGCGAGCGAGCATTCCGGCAGAGAAGTCGATGCCAATAGTGCTGGTATAACCTGCGCGTGCCAGTTCTGCTAGCGAGCGTCCGTAACCGCAGCCGTAATCGACGATTGTTGCTCGCTTATCCGGCGGCAACCATTCGAGACGAAGAGGATGCGAGAACCGCTTTCCACCGGAGACACGGTTCCAGTATGCGACCTGGGTTGCCATGTCAATTGTCATCATCGTCGGGCAGTGTCCAACAATAGGATTTTCATTGATGTTGATAGGAACAGTGTCTGATTCGCAGAACCATTTGTACGTAGTCTCATCATTTTCGGTGCGACATTCATGGGAAAAGAACCTTGATCAAAGGGGTAGCGCGTGATAAGTTGAGCGCGCCTGTTTGAATCGCTGCACCGTTTAAGCCAACCCCCCAATGTATTGTCGCATGCCCGAAACAGAAGACTGTTTGACCGGTTGTAGCTAAGCCTCCGGATGTCGCAGTGCAAGATTGGAAGTAATAATGTTCAAACTAACCCCAAGTGAAATAGCAATCGGGTTGCTGCTAACTGCGATACTGTTGACTTCGATTGCCTGCTCGGCGGCGGCCCGCAACGAGGAATTCTTTGGCAAAACCGAGCCGCCAAAAACAAATGTTCTGCGCTACGTCACCGGCGATGAACCGGAATCCCTTGATCCACAGTTAAGCAGTGGCCAACCCGAAGCCCGGATATTCATGGCTTTGTACGAAGGCCTGGTCGAGTACGACGCCAAGACCATGGATCCAGTTCCGGCAATCGCCGAGCGTTGGGATGAAAACAACGATTCGTCCGAGTTTGTGTTTCACCTTCGTCATAACGCCCGCTGGTCGAACGGCGATTCTATCAGCGCGAGAGATTTTGTCTACAGCTTTCGTCGAGGCGTTTCTCCGGAGCTGTTATCGCGCAGCGCCAGCCTGGCCTTCTACATTAGAAATGCGGAGAACTATAACCAGGGGGCTGTCTTTGTGCTGGATCCGAAGACGAACCAGTTCCTGCTGGCCCGGGACTTCGCGTCGCAAACAAGCAGCAGTGTAGTTCCGCTCAGCGAAAGTCCGCTTCAGTCAGGAACGCAGGAGTATAAGCCGACCGCTGCTGAGTCAACTCCAGATAAGGAGACACCCTTTCACCAGTTGATGCACTCTCCAGAGCGTCTCACTTTGCCGGGAGATGAAAAAGCACGCAACGCGATCCTGGCGAAGAATCCTACAATTCAGGGCGCTGTAAAAGACAAGACCTTCGTGAAAGTCCAAGCTGAGGACATCGGTGTCGAAGCGATCGATGATTACACGGTGCGCATCTCGCTGCGACAGTCGACGCCGTTCTTCGTAGAATTGTTGGCCAATCAGTTCTTCCGATTGGTGCCTCAGAAAGTGGTTGACCGTTGGGGTCGCGAATGGACGAATCCCGCGCACATCGTCACGAATGGTCCCTTCAAAATGAAATCGTGGCGGCCGTATAACGAGGTGGAGGTAGAGCGCGATCCAATGTACTGGGACACAGCGAACGTTGGCTTAGACGGCATTCGCTTCTTCCCGATGTCTGACCAGCCTACGATGATGAATCTCTATCGGGTCGGCGAGGTTGATGCTGTCCAGAATCATGCCATCATCAGCGCATGGATCGATGCCGTGCGCTACAAAAAGGACTACATGGATGCGCCCGAAGCCGCCGTCATCTATATCGTAATGAATACGACGAAGCCGCCGATGAATGACATCAGAGTGCGGCGCGCGTTCGACCTCGCGCTCGACAAAGAAACCGCGCGCAAGTGGCGCAAGATTGTTAAGCCATTGAAGGGGATTACGCCGGAAGGAATCTTTGCCGGCTATCCCGAACCAAAGACCGGGAGTTTTGATCCTGCGAAAGCCAGACAATTGTTGACTGAGGCAGGCTATCCGGTGCTGGACAAAGGTAACGGAAATTTTTCCTGTCCTTCGTTTCCTGTAGGTCAGGTGGAGTACATTTACCCAACGGCTCCTTCAAATAAGATCACAGCCGAATTCTGGCAAGCACAGTGGAAACAGAATCTGGGCGTCACTGTTCAGCTTCGTAGTATGGAGTTTAAGACGTTCATCGATTTCCGATCGAGACTTGAATACAAGGGGTTTGCTTTTGGCGGCTGGAGTGCTGACTATATGGATCCGTTTACGTTCCTTGGCCTCTTCTACACACCCGAAAACGACAACAATACAGGATGGTGGGACAAGCACTACGTCGAACTGCTGGATGAGGCTAATCGAACTCCGGATCGCGCCAAGCGTTATGCGCTGTTGGGCCAGGCAGAACAGTTGATGATGGACGCGCAGCCAATCATTCCAATCGAAACTGCAATGGTCAACTGGACCAAGAAACCATACGTAAAGGGTATGTATCCAAACGCAGGTTCTTTGTTTCCCTGGAAACAAGTCTACATCGAACGCGACCGCGGGAAGTGGGACTACGGCACACCAAGTCTCGCAGCCAATAACGCAGGTCAAATGTTGATATCAACGCCCGGCAACTAATCGGATGCTTCGCTTCATAATTCGTCGCCTCCTGATCACGATTCCAACCATTTTAGTCGTGATCACACTGACCTGGGGACTCGTCCGCCTGGCCCCCGGTAACTTCTATTCAACTGAAAAGGCGATTCCGCGACAGATACGCGAGAAGATCAAAGAGCGCTATGGTTGGGACAAGCCGCTTTACGTGCAATATGCGAAGACGATCTGGCCGATCGTGCGGCATCTGGATTTCGGGATTTCTCTGAAGTATCAGGGCCAACCAGTCAGCTCGATAATCGCCCGGTCGGTACCTGTTTCAGCAGCCATTGGTCTGTTAGCTTACGTGCTGGCGTTGCTTGTCGGTGTTACGTTCGGTTCGATCGCGGCATTGAAGCAGAATTCAAAGTGGGACTACGGTTCAATGGCGATGGCTATGTTGGGGATCTCCATTCCTAACTTCGTCGTGGGACCTTTGCTGGTGCTCGTCTTTTCGTTGACTCTGTATTGGCTACCCCCTGCGCGTTGGAATGGTCTTTGGAGCGCAAATGTGATTCTGCCAGTGCTCACACTCTCGGCTATATACATGGCGTATATTGCGAGACTTACGCGCGCAGGCATGCTTGAAGTCCTGCGGTCGGATTACATTCGCACGGCGCGCTCAAAAGGTCTTCGAGAAAGAGACGTTGTAATTCGTCATGCTCTGCGAGCGGGCATAATGCCTGTAGTTTCGTTTACCGGACCGGCGCTCGCATTTCTTTTGACAGGCACGGTAGTTGTCGAAAAAATCTTTGCGTTGCCTGGGCTTGGCAATTACTTCATTCAAGCCGCCTTGAATCGCGACGAGCCACTGATTATCGGTATTGTCGCCTTCATAGCTATCACCTTGTTGCTGATGAATCTGTTGGTTGATATCGCGTACGCCTATCTTGATCCTCGAATTCGTTACTGAGTTTTCCTCTCATGAGAGAAGATTCACCTAAATTAATGCCCAGTGACGAGGCGCTAATCCACGTGCCGCCCGAGTTCGCTGTTGCCGAAGGAGACGTTCACGTGTTTCCGGAGGACGAACACATTTCCGGGACTTCATTGTGGAAAGACGCCTGGCGGCGCTTGCTAAAAAATAAGCTGGCGGTCTTTGGTTTGGTTGTGGTCGTGATTACGGCGCTGATCTCACTGATTGGGCCACCCCTCATCAAAGCAGGCACAGGCTTCACCTATGACTATATTCCGTCTGATGTAAACCTCATTAAGTCGATACCGCCGTTCAGGTCTGCGGATGGATCATTCTCGTGGATTCATCCGATGGGAACCGACAACTCTGGTCGAGACCTGTTAGCGCGAGTGCTGCTCGGCGGCCGCATTTCGCTGCTGGTCGGAGTTATTTCGACGATAGTTTCGTTGATCATTGGCGTCAGCTACGGCGCCACCGCGGGTTATCTCGGTGGACGGATTGATAACTGGATGATGCGGTTGGTAGACGTGCTGTACTCGCTTCCGTACATAATTTTGGTAATAGTTTTGTTGGCGATGTTTCGTAGCAGCACGGCCATCGGCCAAGTCGTGCTGCTGTTCATAGCGTTGGGTTCTGTGTCATGGCTGACGATGGCTCGGATAGTGCGAGGCCAGGTACTTTCGTTAAAGAACCAGGAGTTTGTGTTGGCAGCGAGGGCAACGGGTGTTTCGACAACGCGAATCATCTTTCGGCATCTTGTGCCGAACACACTTGGACCTGTCATTGTTTATGCGACGCTGACCATTCCCCAGGTGATGCTTACTGAAGCTTTTCTCTCGTTTCTTGGTTTTGGCGTGCAGCCGCCAATGGCTTCGTGGGGCAGCCTGGCCGCTGAAGGTATTCAGAACATCGGCATCTTCCCGTGGCAGCTACTCTTTCCGGGAGTCACGATGGCGCTTACGCTATTCTCGCTCAATTTTCTAGGCGATGGCCTAAGAGATGCGCTGGATCCGCAAATGAAACGCTAAAGAGTTTGATTTTCGTGCTTTGTACTTTGAACTTGGGGCGCTCGTCAGTAGTCAGTTGCCAGTAGTCAGTTCTTCGTGCTTATGCCTTGAGTTAGTAGCAATCGAGTTATTTGCAATCGACGTCCCTTTAGGTAAATCTCAACTGACAGATGAATCACAACAAACAACTGACCACTAACAACTAAGAAAGTACAAAGCACAAAGTACAAAATACAAATGCTTTCTAACGGTACATTGCTGGAGGTTCGGGATCTCAAGACTTACTTTCGGACTGATGATGGGACTGTGAAGGCCGTAGACGGCGTTAGCTTCAAACTGCAGCGAGGCGAGACGTTGGGCATTGTCGGTGAATCAGGTTCGGGAAAGTCCGTCACGAACCTGTCGATCATCCGCCTGATACCTGATCCGCCAGGCAGGATTATTGGAGGTGAAATCCTATTTGCCGGCCAGGATCTGCTGGAGTTGCCCGAGGAAAAGGTGCGAGAGATCCGCGGGCGACGCATCTCGATGATCTTTCAGGATCCGATGACCTCACTCAACCCGTTTATGAAGATCTCGCAGCAGCTGATGGAAATGACTCAACTTCATCTGGGTCACAACAAGGCGCAGGCATTCGATCACGCCGTGAGGATGCTTAAGACAGTAGGAATCCCAGACGCGCGCGCTCGAGCGAATGACTATCCGCACGAATTCTCTGGTGGAATGCGTCAACGCGTCATGATAGCGATGGCCCTGTCCTGTGAGCCTGAGCTGCTGATTGCTGACGAGCCAACTACGGCGCTGGACGTCACGATCCAGGCTCAGATTCTCGAGCTCATCAGGAGGCTCAAACAGGAGACAGGTACCAGCGTGATTTTAATTACTCACGATCTCGGCGTCGTAGCCGGCATGACTGATCACGTCGTAGTAATGTACGCCGGTAAGGTTTTTGAAAGAGCGCGCACCAGAGATCTGTTTGGTACCCCTGGTAATCCGTACACCCGTGGCTTGTTGCGGTCGGTACCGGACCCGACAGCAGAGCAGGGAAAGCTTTACCAGATTCCTGGTTTGCCTCCGGATGTGGCCCATCTGAAACCCGGTTGCCCCTTTGCCCCACGCTGCGATCGTGTGGCTGACATCTGCAATCGCGAGTTTCCTCCATTCGTTAAACTGGCTGCTGAACATTATTCACTTTGCCATTTTGCCGAAGATGTCTATCGAGACAGGCAGTCCGCGCCGAGTGATCATTCGCGCCATCATTCGAATCAGGGTTACAACGTATGATCGAGTCGCGTCGCATTACCGAAGTCATACCGCCCCCCATGCCGGATCGTGAGCCGTTGCTTTCTATCAGTAATCTAAAAGTGCATTTCAACGCCGGGACGGCGCGTGTCGTCAAAGCGGTCGATGGTGTCTCGCTCGATATCTTCAAAGGCGAAACGCTCGGCCTCGTTGGTGAATCAGGTTGCGGCAAGTCCACGCTCGGTCGAGCAATACTGCGTTTGATTGAACCAACTTCAGGGCAGGTAAATTATCGCGGACGGAACCTGTCTACGCTGTCAGCTCGAGAGATGCGCGACGAACGACGCCACCTTCAGGTGATCTTTCAGGATCCGTACGCCTCGTTGAATCCAAGAATGACGGTCGGTCAAATCATCCGCGAGCCGCTCGAAACCTACAGATTGGCCCGTGGCGCTGAAGCGGAGCGACGTGTTCAGGATCTAATGGAAACTGTAGGCCTAAGCAAACGGTTCGTGAAACGTTATCCGCATGAGTTCTCGGGTGGCCAGCGCCAGCGCATAGGTATTGCGCGCGCTCTGGCCGTCGAGCCTGACTTTATTGTCGCGGATGAACCGATCTCAGCCCTCGACGTGTCCATTCAGGCGCAAATCATGAATTTGCTTGAACGGCTGAAGCGCGAGAAGAACCTGACTTATCTTTTCATATCACACGATCTCAGAGCCGTCCGGCATGTTTCGGATCGGGTGGCTGTAATGTATCTGGGAAAGCTGGTCGAGTTAACCGGCGCAAAAAGAATTTACGACGAACCACTGATGCCATACACGCGAGCACTCATTTCCGCGGTGCCCGTTCCAGATCCGATTGTTGAAGCAGAGCGGCGCCGCACCGTTCTCGACGGCGATGTGCCTTCGCCTATGAATCCGCCGGCCGGTTGCCGCTTTCATACGCGTTGTCCATACGCGATCCGGCAATGCAAAGAAATAGAGCCCAGGCTGGATCAGATCAAGCCCGAGCATCTCGCCGCTTGTATTAGAATCAGTCCCTCGCAACCTGACATCGAGCGCGTTGCCGCCGGCGAAGCGCCTGGGCTCAATTCTTAAAATTGCTGTTCTTTTCACGTGAAATGTGGGGCGTATTAGTCATATATCACCTAAGTGATTTGTGCGCCCTAACACGTCGTCACAGCACTGTTTTCCCGGGGAATGCTGGCTGTTTCCCCGACTTTGGCGAGTAAGCAGATTTTGGCGAGCAGCCCGCCGCGTTTATAAGCCCAGAAGGTATACCGTCTCGCTCAGGTTTGGAACGCTCATCCGTTCGAGACAGAATCCCGGCAATGGTAAAGAAAGCCCGTGATCGCAAGCTCGAAGTCTCCTCTGAAGGGCGTCATGAAAGCCCACCCGGATGGGCCGACGTGCAGGCCGCGCTTGCGCGTGACGCGGGTCTCTCGGTGTTACTAGTCGAAGGAATCCAACCTCCCGCACTCGCCATCTCAAACAATAATTCGATTTGCCGCGCCATCCAGTCATCGCCGAATCATGGCGCGCTTTGTGCCCCCTTTTGTGGTGAAGCTCACCGGCGAGCGCACGAGGCCGGCGGAACAACTTACTATCGATGCCATGCCGGACTGCAATGCTTTGCCACGCCAGTCACCATTGGAAGACGGCAGGATCTGGCGGTGATTGGCGGCCGGGCTTTTCTCGAAATAGCCGAATACAAAAACGCGATTGAACGCTTTCGGATCGGCGATCTCCGCGACCTCTTCACTGACGAAGCTTTTGACAACGTGCTTTTTGGAACGTCGAACAAACTCGAGGAATTGGCCGGCAAGGTGGCAGGCACGGTACACGAGTACAACACAAGCATCGCCCGGACCGCTCCATTAGACGAGAATCCGGGAGTCACAACTGTTGATGCAATGGGCCTCGAACAGGAAGTAGCGCTGCTGCGCAACCAGGTCGAGAACCAATCAAGAATCGCAAATTCGCTGCAGTACTTTCTTGAACAGATTAGCTTGAAGAACCCTGCTGAAACCTACGCCGCGGTGCTGATGAACGCGACAAAACTGCTCCAAGCGGAGCGCGCCTCGCTGCTGGTTTATGACGTGACCACGGATGAGCTGACGCTCAAGGCGGCGATTGGTATCCCGGCAGAGGTCGAAGACGTATCCAGCGTCCGGCTCGGCGAAGGTATCTCGGGCGAAGCTTTGCAAGCCAGACGCCCAGTGATGGTTGCCGATCTCGAAGCGGTCGGCCTCCGCCCTGCTCCTAAAGCTCGGAAGTACAAAACAAAGTCGTTCATCAGTTATCCCATCACCATCGGAGATCGGCGCATCGGCGTTTTGAATGTTGCCGACAAGAGCGGAGGTGGTGTTTACAGCGACGTGGATCTTACGTTGCTCGATCTAGTTGTTCCGCAAGTTGCTTTGGCGCTTGAGCGGGCGGAATGGCAGGAGAAGGCAACACAGTTTCAATTGATGTCGATTACTGACCCGCTCACCGGATTGCCAAATCGCCGTTACCTCGAGGAGCGGCTCGCGGAAGAAGTAAACCGGTCGAAGCGTTATGATCAGCCACTCAGTTTCCTCATGATCGATATCGATGATTTCAAGCATTACAACGATCTCAACGGACATCAAGCCGGCGACCTTGCTTTGCAGATCACTGCGCAGCAGCTGAAGAGCACACTACGTTCCGCTGATGTTGCTTCTCGCTATGGCGGCGAGGAGTTCTCCGTTTTACTGCCACAAACATCCTTGCCGGAAGCCGGGGTAATCGCGGAACGCATGCGCGAACGGATCGAGCGAACTCACTTTCCGCACGCGCAGTCGCAGCCGATGGGAGCTGTCACGATCAGCGTTGGAGTATCTACGTTCACCTCGATAGTCAATTCCGCGGAAAAAATTATTGGAGTAGCGGACCGCGCCCTCTACGAAGCTAAACGCGAGGGCAAGAACAAGATCTCTTTCCGGCAGGATGTGGCTTTGAGGGTTACGAAAGACCCATGAGCGCTAATAGCCCCGACGAAAAGAAGCGCCGCATCCTCAGTCGCGTCGAGCGTTCTCAGTTTATAGGGCGCGAACGAGAGTTGCGGCGCATAGTTGCTCACCCAATGCAGACCGGCTCTGCGGGGATGCTACTCTTGCTGGCGCCCACCGCTGGTGTCTCTGAACTTCTCCGCCAGGCATACGATCAGTTTTTCAATCTCCGAGGCGAGACTATTCCAATCTATTTTGCTCTGCCACCAGAGCCTCGGACTGCGGTCAGTACTGCGATCGCATTCCTGAATACATTCCTGTCTCAGTACCTGGCCTTCAGACGCAATGATCTGTCTCTCTGTAATGGCTCATCTACTCTGCAGGAACTGGTCGAGATCGCGTCACCGACTGATTACGAGTGGATTCAACAAGTCGCCGAGGCCTACAAGCGCGAGCGGTTCAATAACGATGACACTGCCTTGATTAGGTGGTGTCTGAGTGTGCCGCAAAAAGTGCCGAAAGAATACGGCCGGCCGTTCGTGATGGTTGATGGAGTTGCGCTTGGCAGTCCATCTCCCAGTGACGAACTAATCAGAACGTTCAGTCGCGGCAGTTTGCCTTATCTGATTGCTGGATTGCGGCGCCAGCTTTTGCATGCTGTGCACTCGATGCAGTGTGACCTTGATACGTTTGCAGTGCTAAAACTCGAGCGGCTGTCTGAAGACGACGGCCGGGCGCTGGTCGAGCAGGTTGCACGCAGACAGAATGTGCGTCTTTCTGACGAAGTCCGAGACCTTGTCGTTCAGCAGTTCGAAGCCGGTCCATTCTTCATTACCAGTCTTATTAACGCCGCTCATGATCTTGCCGCGCCACTGACTTCTTTCCTCGCGTGCGAACGGCTTTATGTAGACGAATTGATGGGTGGCCGCTTAGGCCGATATTTTGATGCTCTTCTTGAAGAGATTGCATCGGACCTGACAATACGTCGTTCGGTGATCAGAATGTTGTACGAAGCTGGACTGGCTGCCGACCGCAAGCTCTCGGTGCAAGTTTGGAAGGCTGGCCTGGGATGCTCTGAAGCCGAAGTTGAGTCAATCCTGCGAGGCTTGCATGTTCAGGAACTAATAAGCTGGGATGGAAACCTTATTCGAGCCGGTGGTGGACCATTAGCCTGGGCTGACTACCTGGAAGCGAGATACCGGCTGGATATTGGACGCGAGCCACGCGCGCTAGTGGTCGCCGAATCGCTTACGAAAAGCTTGAAACGTGCGCCTCAGACGATGGCTCGCTATTACCGCCGTATCGCCGCAGTGAACTTGCGCGATTCGTTGGCTCGATTCAACGGCCAAAAGGTGCCGGCAATTCTGCTCGACTACGCTCGCTTCAGCGAGGCTTACAAAGGGCTGCCCGTCGAAGAGATTGACGCGGCGCTCGAAGCCGATACTGAACTGGTGCGGCTCCCGTCAGTCGTACACGTAGCCAGCGCTGCTGCGTTCAACCCGGCCGCACGCGAGTTCTGTGATGAAGAGCGCTGTGTAATTGCCCACGCTTTCGCGGATGGTCGTTACAATGACGCAAGCCAGGTCGTGTGGTTGGCTGCTGAGATTGATTGGAAGCTCGAGGTCGATCTGGAGCTGGCTCGTTCCTGGTTTAATTGGCTCAATTCAATGGCGACTCAAGCGGGCTTTAGCTCGCCTCGAATCTGGTTAATTGCGAGAGAAGGTTTCTCAACGGAAGCTTCAGCGTTTCTTAACGAGAAAGAGGCATTGGGATCCAGCCGGCAACAATTTGAACTATTGACGGCGCGATTAAGCGAGTCAGCGACGGCTGAAAAGGAGATCAAGGCACCTAACGAGTTCGAGATGGTAGTGCCGATGGGAGCCGATAATGAGCTGATCGTTGCGCACACCGTCGAAGAGATTGCTCGTCGGTTGCAGTTCCGACCGGAAGCAATCAACCAGATTAAGCACGCGGTGGTCGAGGCGTTCATAAATGCCTCAGAACACAGTTTGAGCCCCGACCGAAAGATTTATCAGCGATTTCTTGTAGAAAATGATAAATTAGTCATCACCATATCGAGCCGTGGTATATTGGCTGCACCTTCGGAGGCCCGCAATAGCGGCACAGAGGCGGACCTCAGTGGTGACACGGATCCCTTGGCGAGCAGACGCGGCTTAGGTCTAAACCTCATAAGGACTCTAATGGATGAGGTTGAGTTCGAGCGGGTTGACGACGGAACAAGTCTGCGAATGACAAAGTACTTGCGCACGTAGCGAATACGACAAAGTCGCTAGTTGCACAGTGCGAACTGTGCATCGCCCTGATTACGGCACGGTCTCCCGTAATCCAACTAACGACAAACCTCAAGTTTGTCGACATCTCAAAACGGAGCAAGGAGCTACTTAGTGGCAGATCCAATCGGCTTCTTGGTGAGGTCGCGTTGTGTGGGAACCGCGGCCATTATTTACGCCAGCGATTATCTCAATAAAGTCGGTGGTGAACGTATCGAGCGCGAGTGCAAACGCCAGCTCGAGTCCGGCTGTCAGACGCTCGTGATCGACTTCCATGGTACTGAATTGGTTAATAGCATCGGCATCTCCATTCTTCTTGGAGTAATCGATGTAGCGGAAAAGAACGGTGCTCAAGTAATCTTTTCCGATGTCAATAGTCAGACGGCCCAACTTTTTGAAATGCTTGGCCTGACTCGCTACGTCGCCCTCGCCAAGGACGAGCAGGAAGCCCTCTCCTCGCTGGCTGAGTTTATTCCCTCGACCAGAAACAACGGGCATTAAAGTTTCGGTAATGGAACTGCCTACTCAAAAGCTGATTCACACCTTTGGCGCGTTAGCGGACCTGGGGCAGGAGATAACTGATAGCAGCGACATGAGCGAGATGCTGTTGACCTCGCTGCGTCTGCTGCTTGGCGCCCAGGGTATTCGACGAGGGGCCATCTTTGAGTATTTGACGGAGGAAGGATTCTTGCGACTGGTAGCCGCGCGCGGAGTCGCGTCAGGTTTTCTAGATACGTTGAATCTTGATGATTCGGGAAAGCAGGCGTTTCTGGACAGAGGATTGATGGCCCTGTTTCCGGAATACGTTACGAGTGTAAAGGCTCGGCTTCCAGACTCGCTCGCGTACTTCACGGAAATAGGCAGTTCATTTGGGATTCAGCTTCTGATTCCTATGACTGTCCGAGGCGAATTGGTCGGCGTCGTGCTGCTGGGCGCGAAAGCCACAGACCAACGATTCAGTGATGAAGAGTGCGAGATTATTTTCTCCATGGCCCGTCACATTGGAGTTGGCATCCACACGCACCGCCTGCTTGAGCAAGTGGCCCAGCGCGCGGAAGAAAACCGCAGGCTCTACGAGGACTTGCGAACCATCTATCGCGACACAGTCCGCGCCTTTGCTGCTGCAATCGATATCAAAGACAAGTACACACAGGGCCATTCGGAACGAGTAGGGAAGTACAGTGAGATCATTGCTCGCGAACTTGGCTGGACCGAAGAAGAAGTGGAAGGCATCGCGATCGCCGGTTACCTGCATGATATCGGGAAGCTGGTTGTCGAGCGCGACATAATCAATGCCCCGTACCGAATCGATGCCAAGGCTTCGAACGAATTGAACCGGCATCCTGCGGCAGGTTTTGAAATCCTCTCGCCGATTCACCATCCGTACACCGATATCCCGCTGATGGCTAAGTACCATCACGAGCGTCTGGATGGACGTGGCTACCCGGAAGGACTGACGGGAGATCAAATTCCGGAGGGCGCCAAGATTGTTTCTCTGGCTGATTCTTTCGACGCTATGACGACTGATCGTCCGTACCGCAGGCGTCGGTCGCTGGAAGATGTGATTCAGGATTTTCGCGATAATGCTGGTAAGCAGTTCGCTCCGGACGTCGTCATAGCTTTGTGCCGGGCCCTATTGAAGGAGCTTAACGGTGAGAGTAAAGAGCGCCGCATCCTGAGACTTCTGGGGAAGAATTACTTCGAACCGGAAACAATAATCCCGTTACTAAAAGAATTGATTGCTGAGCTGAATTCTGAAGTGACCGCCGCCGCGAGCACCGCCGATTGATCGGCTGTTACTTATGTTCAGCCACCGCTAGCCACGCACCAATTGCCGCAGCTTTCTCGTCCGCTCGCCAGGGACGACCAACCACTTTCCCAAACTCTGATAGTTTTTGGCTGATTGCATATTCGGATACGCCGAGCTTTGCAGTGGCCTGCTTCTGCAGATCTTTTTCTGCGTATGTTCGGCATTCCACGCCAATCTCTTTCGCAGCGAGTTCAAGGATTCGTCGAAATAGGACTCCTTCCGCCGCGTGCGCGCGAATGTGAGGACTCCCAATCTTCTGCAACTGACGGTCCGGCGCCCCCACGACGCCGACTAGAACTACGCTCGCAGAGTCGGCCTGATCAATTAGTTGCCGCAGCGCTTTAGCAGCGTTGGCAACTAACATTGATTCAGACTTCTTCGCAAGTGCCTGCGCGCGCTCCCAGGGCTCGTCCATGACTTCGTGGTAGGGCTGGAAGGTGGCGGGCGTTTTCGGCGTGGCAAAAATCAATTCATGCCGGCTTAGAGCAACCGGTGCATCGACTGTCCCGCTGATAAGCACAGCAATAGCTCGTGCAGTCTTCGCGCGCAACCCAATGGCGGTGATCGTCCGTTTCATAGCTAAGAGCAAAGGGCAAAGAGCAAAGGGGTAAGAGCAAAGGGCTGAGCGCTGAGAGCAAAGAGCAAAAGCAAACACCAATTAATGAGCTACTACGAGCAGAGGCAAAGCCGCGAGAGACAGTACCTGCTGCGCTCAGCGCTCAGCCGTTTGCTCTTACCCATTTGCCTTACCCTCCCGGGTGATACTCGCGCTCGGTGTGACCTCGTAGCTGCGAGCGATAGAAGTAGACCTCACGCAAATCTCCGGTGCTGTAACGCTTCGCTTGATCATTGAAGTGGGGCGACGAAGGGTTTCCACTCTCACCGCCGGCGGTCACAGCTCTTGCGCGCAATGTCTTGCCGAACTCGACTACGGCGACGAAGCTATTGCCGCTTGTCCCGTAAATCTTTCTCGAGCCCTTATACGGGCGCGCTCCGAACGAGGCGAGCGATCCCCATACCGCGGACGTAAAGCCGACTGGAATGCTCGGACCGGCGTCGCTGAACGGATGCACGATGTCATCGGTCAACCGCTGGAAACGATTGATATCGCCCCAGGGTGTCCTCCAGGTTCCAAAATCACTTGTAAGTCTGTCAGAAGCAGCCGAGAGCGATTGGAGCAGTTGCTCCGGGGTGGCTTCGCTGGCAATGAAGTCCGCGGCTGGCAACCCTGCTCGCCTTAACTTCCGTTGTATATCCTCAGCCCAAAAGACTGCGAGTGACGTAGGAACCGAATTCGCTGACCACTTCAAGTCCCACGTACGCAGCAGTGATATCTGCTCGGTCAATTTCGCCTTCAGGGGATTAGTGGCTGAGGTCTTGTCCCATGCCTTTACGAGCGCCGGGATAGGCTTTTCGAACCACGTGAGATAGCCGTCGTACGCCGCTGTAATCAGGGAATCCAGCGTGAAATCCTTTTTATCTTGCAGTACTTTAATTGCGTGCAATCCGCGCGCAGATTCGACGCCTGAGTCAACGTAAGCAGGATAGTCTGATTTCCTGGGACTGCTCGGCCCCGCAGCGGACCATGGCGAGTTATTACTGTTATAGAGCCAACCGCTAGCGGGATTCAGAAGGTTCGGGCTTTCGTCCACGGAGAGCAGTCCATGCCACTCGGTAGCGGGATCGCTGCCGTCCACAGGGCGCGTCCAATCGAACTTAGGATCTCGTCGCGGAATGAAGTTGGCATGGAAATACGCAATATTGCCGTCAGCATCTGCATAGATTGTGTTGTTAGACGAGTTCGTGTGCAGCTCCATAATCTGCTTGAACTCTTTGTAGTTCTTAGCCTTTGTGCGCGTGTAGGACTGCGTTAGAGCCTTCTCCGGATCCTGCATAAGACTAATGCTCACCCATTTTCCGCGCACCGATTGAATGATGGGGCCGTGGTGCGTGCGATAGACGGTGAACGTTCGCTCAGCTACTCCTGTCGCGGTCTTGTAGGGCACTTTGATTACCGATGTTTGCAGCGGTCGCTCTTCGCTGCCGAACTTGTAATAGTATCGATCGCCCTTTCTGACCACAGTCTCGAGGTAACGATCGATCGCATCCACTGCGCTGGACGTATGCATCCATCCGCAGCGTTCGTTAAAGCCCTGGTAGATAAAAAACTGTCCCCATGTTGAAGCGCCGTACGCATTCAAGCCTTCGTCACTTGTCATCTGCAGTTCGGATCTGAAGAAGAAGGAAGTATGTGGATTGATTAGCAGCAGCGCATGGCGCGAGCTCGTATTAGAAGGAGCAATAGCAATCCCATTCGATCCACTCGGCTCTGCGAACAGTTCCTCATCGTCATGATTTCGTATCGCAACCTGCTTATTGCCGTAAAAGGCCTCCAGGCCGTCGGGATCGATGGTCTCGATGTCGCCACCAATGCTGCCCTCAGTGAAAGAAAGCGCCATCCACGGCTCGAAATGTTGGATGACTCTCGGCTTCACGTCGGGATGTTTCGCCAGGAAGAAGTTCAGTCCATCAGCCCAGGCATTCATCAGTGTCTTCAACCATGTTGGACTTGCCTGGTACTGTGCTTTCAGTGCCGAGGGATCGATGAACAATTTCATGCGAAGGTCGCGCCAGATCGCGCTTTCGCCTTCGGCTTCCGCCATTCTGCCCAGAGCGTTTATGTAATTGGTTTCTATGCGGTTGAAATCGTCTTCAGCCTGCGCATAGATCGCGCCGAATACTGCGTCAGCATCGGACTTACCGCGCACATGAGCGATGCCCCAATTGTCCCGAGTGATGGTAACGTTACGCGACTGTTGCTCCCACCGTGCCAGATCTGGGGTTTGGCCAACCGCGATAGTGGCGGGAAGAAACACGATGGCAAAGATGAAAACGGCCAGTCTTCTCATTTCGTAGTTCGTTCGTCCTTTGTCAGGTTGAATAGAAATCTGAGCGCTTGCTGGAGCAATCGGCCACACCCACCGCACACACTATTGCGCCGGGCTTCATAGAAAACTGTCATGCCAGGGATCTCCGCTCGAAACAAGGCCAGAGACACAAAATGTTGGGCCTGACTCAAGAAAGAGTCAAGTGCGCAAGCAGGACGACAGCGATGCGCCGGCGTGTTGTTGATTGCTAGGAATCCGCTACACGCGGACTGCCCAGCAGGTGATCCCGTCTCCCATGCCCAAGCGTGATCCTACTGACTGCACGGTGCCGAGAGACAGTCTTTCAAGCTTTTCGACAAAACTTGTTCCGCGAGGAAGATCATTGTGCCACCTGCATACGTCAAACTTTTGCACGCGGAATCCAGTTAGGGTCAGCGCATTCTTCAGACTAGCTGGAGAAAAACCGACCACATGAAACGGAGAAAACGTGGGACTCAGATTTATGGACCAATCTCTTCCCCGCACACGCATGTAGAGGTTTCCAATTCGCATCGTTAGCGACAACTCATTTGGAACATCGACAAAAAGCAAACCGCCAGGGCGCAACGCTCTGTTTATTCTCGTCAACGTCTCATGAGGATCGTAGAGATGTTCCAGCACCGCCGCGAGCAGAATTACATCGTAGGCCTCCGGATGGTTTAGCGATTCGCAATATTGAATTGAACTCCATTCCACATTCACGCCGTTTGCACCAGCGGCCCGCGCAAAATCCTCTGTCATCTCAACGCCGTAGACGTCCCAACCGCACTGGGCAGCCCCAGCCAGCAACTCGCCGCGCCCGCAGCCAAGCTCCAGAATCTTGCCTTTGCAGCCGAGAACACCTTCAGCAAACTTTGCCAGCGATTTCCCGCTTTCAGTCTTTTGATTGCGGTCATGAAGCTGAAAATATTCCTCTGAGGTTTCTCTAGCGTAAGGATTGCTCTCAGGAATGAGAGTCGGTTTGGTGTAAATGATCCCACAATCGACGCACTGGACGACGTTGGTTTCAACCCCCTTTCCTTCCCGGTGAGCACGGCCACCTCTAACGCCCAATGCTTTTGTCTTTTGAGAACCACACATCGGGCAAGGGCGGCACTCCGCGCGCCAGAGCGTTCCGTCTGCAGATTGCATAAAGACCAGTTCCTTCGAATATCTGTGGTCGTTCGTGAATAAGCTGGATTATCGGGACGACTTTTTAGTTCACAGGGGGTGGTGAACGGTTACTCAGATATGGTCCACAGCTGCACATTTCCGTCGGGCCACGGGGGAAAGTTCGCTGAGGCTACGGTCGGGCCAGTCGGAAGCAAAGGCGATGCTGTTTACCGAATCCGCTGAGGATTATATCACTGGAGCCTGTAACAGGTGTTTGAATTATCAGCTCTACTTTGGCTGGATGCGGAGCACAAAGCCGCAGATTGCGATCTTTTGGTCAGGCGCTACCTCAACGCGTTCGCCGCGCGGCAGTTCCTGTCCGTTAACGAGTGTGGGATTACGACCTTTCGCTACCAGCCAATAGCGCCCTTCACCATCCAGTGTCAGCGTGGCATGCACACGACTGACTTCGGCGTCACCTTTAATAGGTAAGTCCACTGTAACACTGCGAGAGCCACGACCAATGGTGATCTCCGGTTTTGTAATTGGAACAACCGCCTCGCGCAGGCTGTTGCGCCAGATTTCGATTTGAAAAAGCACGGCGGGCCGTGGCCGAACCACGGTTTGCTCGCCTTCAGTAATTTCGCCAACTGTGTCGCCGGACAATTCAGCAGCGGGAATTAACGGCAGGGTTTGATCAATTCGGGGCGTCACCATGGTGTGGCCGCTATCGGTCTCATCCCAGACAGCCTGGACCCGAAACTCCCCTTTGTTCAGAGTGCCGTCGACGCGCAGCTCAACAGCGAATGATTTAGCAGCCAGCTGTGTTTGCCCGCTGAGCTCGTGAGCTCGTTCGGAAAGCACGTGAAAGAGTCCCTGCTCCAAGCCTCGTCGCTTGTCGCCCTGCCAATCCTTATCATCTTCGTTGCTAAGGTAAACAATATATTCGCGCGGTATGTAGGTAGGTCCGCCTGGTGGCGTGAACATTTCCTGCTGCATTACCGCTTCGACTTCGCGAGCGATTCTTACCAGAAATTCTTCCCAGACCCGTCGGGGCCGCGCATGCTCATCAGCCGCTTCAAGCAAGTCTTCCGCCGTCTCGCCATCGATCCACTTTCGAATTGATTCCAACAGACCCAACCTGAGTTTCCCTCCATTTGGAGTGCGCTGACCTGTCGGCGCTTTGTAAGTTGCGCGCGATCGGAGCTGAGGGACAAAGCGCCGACAAGTCAGCGCACTCCAAAGATGTCAATCGAACTTTAAATACTTCTTGTTGACCCAGCCTCGGTCCGAAGTGAATTGATCAGTTTTGGGCCGGCCGTGTTGCAGCACCTGGACTTCATACCAGTTTGCATTAATGGTCAATACTTTCACGCGAGACCCGTTCTCTGCCAGGCCGATGGGTTGGTTTTCGGCACTCGGATCGGGGCGAAGATTCAGATCCGTGGTGGTGAAACCCTCTCGGCCGAGCGCGTATTCAGTTGGGGTGCTCGGAGTATTCGAAAGCGGATTCCAGCGTGCGGTGACATACCGATGCGTGGCGAACAACATCCCCGAGAAAAGTACGATAAGAGTGATCCCTATCAAGAATCGCGTGCTCTTCGCTGGGACAGGCTTCGGGGGATATGGAACGACATTACTACTGGCGCGATTCGCCGAAGACACTGGAGAACGCTCATTAGGAAACGCGGCAATAATGTCGCTAGCCTTGCGACGCTCACCCGCGACAGCGCCGTTCTGGCCGTGACCAAAAGAAACCGGAACAACAATCTTTGGCCTTGTCCCGGTATTAGCTGCCGAATAGACGTTAGGGGTCAGCTGCGGTACCTCGAAGCGGGGTTTTGGCGGAGCTTGAGTCATCTCCTCCGATTGGCTTCTAAGCTCGGCACTGACGCGCAACGGGGCCTGCGCACCGGGCGCAACTGGAAGCTCGCGGGTCTCAGGCAAAGACGCATCGGCCAGGTCTGCCCAAAACTCTTCCACGCTTTGCTGACGGTCTGAGGCGCGATCCTGAGTCGCCTGCTCGAGCACGGCCAGTAATCTCGCTGACCAATACTTATTTTGCAGAGCCGGCGGTAACGCTGTGATCGGCTGCTGTGAAAAGCGGCGCGGAGTCTCACCCGCTAACAGCGCGTATAGGGTCTTCGCAAGCGAATAGATGTCAGCAGCGGGCGTCAACAGCGGCCGGCCTCGCACGAGGGCAGACTGGTCCAGTTGCGATGTTTGCATGAGAGGATTATGTTCCGGCGCAGAATAGATGCTCGTGCCCACGCGAGTGATGGCGCCCTCGGTGGCTTCCAAACGAGCTACACCGAAATCAGCAATCTTCACGGTAAGTTTGTCGCCGGTCAGAAGCAGATTCTGCGGCTTGATGTCCCGATGAATGACTCCGCATTTGTGCGCATGAGAAAGACCGGAACAGACTTGTTCAAGGTAATGAAGGGCGCTATCCAGCGGCAATGGATTGTTCTTTGAGAGCGCAAACATGTCGCCACCGGACAAGTACTCAAGCAGGATGTAATGAAATGTAGTGCCATCAAGATCAATCGCGGTGCCATGGCCAAGGCGACTAATGATGTTTGGGTGTCGAACGCGATCCAGCGCGACGGCTTCATTCTGGAAGTTGGCAACCAGGGTACGCTCGAGTTCCTCGTCAGGAGCATCCTGGAGAAAAAGATTGAGAGCTTTGACTACAACGATGGTAGGAGCGCCTTCGGCAGCGGCATGATCGAGCGCCTTGTAGATTTCCGCGTAACTCCCTCGGCCGAGGCAGTCGAGGATGTCGTACCGGCCATCGAGTCTACACTGTTGAAGCTTGAGCTCAGGCATCTACTTTCTTAAAAGCAAACTGCTCGTTTGCGACCTGGTCACTCGCCAGGCGGTGTTCGTCGCTTGCGCCACGCGCATTCATGGGGAGCCTGTGCTCGTCGGTTTCGGCGCCATTTCGTCAAGATGATTTACGGCGCGCTCAGTATCCTTGTTCAACTTCAGACTGGCAGCCGCCAGGCCGAGCACAGCCTCTCTTCTGATTGTCGCATTCTCAGGAGTCGGAGCCTGATCGGCGCGAGCGATGGCCTGTTCAAAAGCCTTAGCTCCAGCTTCATAATTCCCGCTCAGTAACAAAGCTCGACCATACAGATACAGAAACTTTGGCTCCTGTGAGTCCAATGGATTGATCAGATTCTGTCTCGCCGTCTCTTTTGGAAGTGCCGTGCTGAGCCAGTCTGCCGGGGCCGTATCGACTGCGCGCCGCGACCTTTCAAAAGCGAGCAATGGATCTTCGCTCGCTGCCGCCGGTGCTGTAGACGGAATCGCCGCCGTTTCGCTCGCGGTCTTGAGGCCAAAGGGCAGGGACCCTCGGTAACGAGTTCCATAGTAGAAAGCTGCCGCAACAGCAACCACGAACAAGAGAAGCACAAACGATCGAGCGGCAACCTTAGACCCGCTTTCACTGACTTGCCGGCGAGGGATGTTCATCGGTCCCTGATCAGTGCCAACAACCGGAACAGCAGTAGGGGCTCCGTCTGGAGTAGGAAACGCAATTCGCGATGGAGGTATCAATGCATCCTCGGTCTTTTCGTAATTTCCCGCGAAGACCGGCTTAGGCGTGGGCGTGGCAGTTTCGGCGACGGGAACGTCAAACTGCAGCGTACGCTCTCCGACACTGATCTCGCGAAGCCTTTCTGAAGGCTCGCCCACTCGTACGAGTACAGCGGTGAGATTATCTTCCGCACCGCGTTCAAAGCACTTCTTCTTCAAGTGCTCACCGAGAGAAGGCAGATCATCCTGGGTCAGCAGAATCATCCTCAATTCGCTATCCGGGATGTGACGTGTGATTCCGTCACTGCATAGCAGGAACGAAGTACCTTCCTCGACTTCGATAGTCTTCAGATCAACCTCAACTGTTTCTTCGGCTCCCAGGGCGCGACTAATAACGTTCTTGCTCGGATGATTGGCAGCTTGCTCCGGCGTCATTCGCCCGGCGCGGACCTCCTCCTCAACAATTGAGTGATCTTCCGTTTCCCTGAATAGCTTTCCGTCAGGCGTCAGGCGATATAGGCGCGAATCACCAACGTGTCCAATCGTAGCGACACCGTCCTCGAGGTGCAGGGCGACGATCGTCGTCGCCATGTTCGCCAGGCGCATATGTTCCTGGGCCATCTGATGGATCGAAGCATTGGCTCGCTGAATGGCGAGCTCCATAAGATCTTCGATGTCCGCGCCATTGAGTTGGTGACGGAAAGCCTCATCGAGCACTTCGACGGCTGTTTTTGAAGCAACTTCACCTGCTTCGGCGCCGCCTACGCCATCGGCTACTGCAAAGATACGTCGCTCGCCGTCAGCGAGGTAGGAATCTTCATTTAGCGGCCTGCGCTCGTTCAGTCCTCGATCGGTGATCGCAAAACAATCGATTCTGGGAGTCTTTGTGGGTGCTTTCGTGGTCTCGCTCATTTGACCGCCTCCACCACGCCCGTGCTGCGGGCCGGCGCAGCCAGCATCCGGTCACGAGCGGTTCGGTGAGAAAAAGCCATCAACATGCCAAGCATGGCAAAGCTGGTGATTAAGCTAAAGCCGCCGTGACTCACAAACGGCAAGGTAATCCCAGTCATCGGCAAGGCCCTCGTGATACCGCCCATGTTCACGATCGCCTGAAATCCGAAGACTGCTGTCAAACCGGCGGCGCACAACTTGGTAAACATATCACGCGCCTCAAGTGAAGTGCGAACCCCAGCACTGATGAAAACCAGAATCGCCATGATGACGAGCAGACCGCCAATAAGGCCGGCCTCCTCCGCAATCGCTGCATAAACGTAATCGGAGTCTGCAATGGGAACAAGTTCTGGATAGCCCAAGCCAAGCCCTCGTCCAGTGGTTTTACCGGCAGCAATACCGAAAACTGCCTGAGCAGGTTGAAAGGCGAGCTTATCAAACCAGATGTCAACGTTGATGGTGCGCTGCATCGCAGGGTTTTGTTCGGCTAGCTCCTTCAGCTGGGGATCTTTATTGAGGGCCTCCTGATAATCCTTCTTCCACCATGAAACTTCCGGCGAAGGCGGATCGAAACCATCAAGCCAGAGATGAAATCGCTGTTGAATGCGCGTAGGCAGCGCTGCGGAGATCGGCCGTGCAATAGTGGGTAACAGGGGCACCTTTTCCTGAACGTCACGGGGCAGGGCACCAACCACCAAAAGCGAAATGACTACGATGACTGAACCAACAAACAACAAGAGTTGCGGCCAGCGACGCACAGCAATGAGATAAAGCGTAACGTATGCGCCAGTGAAGATGAGCATCTGGCCAAAATCCTTCAGCGCAAAAAACGGAATGAAGGGGATCACGGCCATCACCACCAGCGGCACGATGTCTCGAGCGCGTGGAACGCCCCAATAGGTCTCCGCCAAGTCTTTGTAACGAGCGGTCAGGATCCCTGCAAAGCCGACTAGAAAGGGAATCTTAGCGGGCTCCCAGGGCGTCATATTGCCCAATGCTTTGCCGGCGCTGGAAGTCACGACAGCGACCGCCAGAGGAATTAGAGTCACCAGCACAATCAGAAAACTGTTGCGTTGGGCCCACAACAGGAACCCGTCATTGACACAAAGCGAATAGGCGATGGCCAGGGCCAAAAAAGAAAAGATGGGCACCCACGTGTAGCTCGATGTCAGCGCGTTCCATACACTGTAGTTGGATTCTTTTCGGGGAAGACTGTCGAGCTCGATCGGCTGGGCGGGAGTGGGCGGCAATCCCATCATCTGTTTCTTCGCCGGATCGTAATTCTCCATGATGTAACGCGTACGCATCGCGTCGGTCTTCGCAGCTCTTGCCTCGGAACGATTTCGCGAGTTGTATTCGGGATCGCTGTAAAGTCGATATTGAATAAGCATACCGACTGAAAAAAGCGCCACTGCAGTCGTGAAGAGAATCCAGTTTCCAGCAAAACGCTTTGCTCTCGACAGCCACAGGACCAGCACGATGATTGGCAAAAACATCAGCAGATCGCGCACTTCGCCAACGATCGAGGTTTCGTAGCCTCGCAGCAATCCGGCACGATGGATCGCAGTGTAGCCGGCAATCTGGAGTCCAACCATCAGCAGGATAATGAACAGATGTGATGACGCACGGTTCTTCATTGAATTGCCGACGTTACTGGTGTACTCGTGGTGTTGGACTCGGCGTTGGAGTGGCAGCTGGCGTCCGAGGCGCATTCACCGTATTGAAATACCCGAGGTCCCTCGCTTTCAGCACTAGCGCCGCCGCAATTGGCGCCGCTGCTTTGGAACCATAGCCGCCGCCTTCGACAATGACTGCGATCGCAATCTGGGGTCGCTCCAGCGGCGCGATACAGAGAAACCACGCATCAATGCGCGGATGGTCATTATCGAGGATGGTCTCTTCGTATTCGCGAATTATATTTCCTTTGTTGTCCTTTTCGACGCGATGGCGGGTCTTGGGGGCGCCTGTTTTTGGATCGTAGACCGGGATGACTTTCTGGGCTGTGCCTGTCTTCCCGCCAGTGTTGATTCCGGCAGCTTTGACTGGTCCAAAGACGCCGCGCGCAGTTCCACTTGGGCCACCGGTGACCAGCCCCATAATTTCTCTTTCTCGTTGCGCTATTGCTGGTGTTATGACTTGCTTGAACATTTCCGGAGGCCGATCAAACTCAATCTTGGGTTTCATCAGTTTTCCTTCCATGTTCGCGACGGCGCTCGCTGCCAGCGCCATCTGCAGCGGTGTCATCTGACCCGCATATCCTTGCCCATAACCCATCAGCGCGAGGTCAAAGCGCGTCACGTCTTTGCCCGTTACGATGGTCGCTTCGCGGGGCGCGAGAGCGCGTTTAATCGCATCGCTGCTGGCGTTCCAGATTTCCGGCTCCATGCGGCCCCGCCGCGCTTCAGCTGGAGTATCGTATGCACCAATGCCCAATAGTTGCGCTGCCTTCTTCAATCGCTCAGGCCCAAGCTTTACGCCCATCTGCGCAAAATATTGATTACAAGAAACCTCGAAAGCGGTGTCGATACCGATTGTTCCATGAACCTCACCGGCACCGCCGTCATCGAAGATGGCATTCGCGCCTGGCGCGGCTACGAAGCCGCCACCGCTGCAGGTAAATTTTGTGTCCTGTAGACCAGCGATGAATGCGGCTGTCATCGTTACGGTTTTGAAAGTTGATCCCGGAATGTAGTAAGCACCCGTCGCCCTGCTCACCAGCGGTTTATCGCGCTCGTTCGCTTCGAGCCTGATCCAGGTATTTTCATCTTCGACTTCTTTCAGGCTGTAGGACGGCTCACTGTAAAGAGCCAGGAGTTCTCCAGTTTGCGGATTAAGTACGACAACGGCGCCGTGTTTCCCTTTAAGCTGATCGACAGCTGCCTGCTGCAAATCGCGGTCGATAGTAAGCCGCACATCACTGTTCGCCTTGCGAGCAACATTCTTTTGCTCAACTACCTCAAGTGCCTCAGCGTTTGCGCCGCTCTCCACTCCAAAGAGCGCTCGCTCGAGACCTGGATCGCCTCGGTCCGAGCCAAAGATGTGCGCGAGGGCTTTGTCCATCGGATATTCGCGCACTATGTCGCCGTCTGTGTCGCGTCGATAGTAGGCGAGGGCCCGATCCAGCTTGCCCGTGCGATCAAAGAGCCAGCCTCGCAGCGTCGATTCAGATAAGCGTCGATTGCGAAGATCTTTGTAACTCAGCTGCTGGAATTTTTCGTTGCTGCTTGCTGCGTACTTCGCCCAGTAGACGTGAAAGCCGAACACGGTTCCTGCAAGCAGCACAAAGACCCATCGCAGTGCTTTCAGACCACGGTTCGTGGTTGTGGATCCCAGCCGCTTTTTCACAGCTTTCGGCAGATCATCCGGTACAGCTCCCGACTGCTTGCGCCGGCTCAGACGGTAGCGCAACATCGCGATGTACAGCAGCAGAACCACTAAGAACAGCGATCCCACGTACACCAGCGTCAGCAACGCCGAGAGCCATTCAGGCGTATGCGGTGTGGCAGGAGTTGGAGTTGGAGATTGGAGTAGCAGGAATAATTGCATCTGTGGTGTGAAATTATTGGGAATCAAGCTTTCGAAAGCGGACTTCGATATCGCCAAAACCGACGACATCACCCTCTTCAATCGGCCGGGACTCACCATAGGAGATGCGCCGGCCATTGATAAAGGTGCCATTGGTTGATCCCGTATCGGCCACCAGAAGAGTACCTTGCTGATTCATGACGAGAGCCGCGTGGATTTTGGAGACGCTTACGTCATTGATTGAGAGGTCGTTATCGCTCACGCGCCCGACGTTCAGGCGGCGGCCGCCCGGCTGGAACGTCAAACGAACTTCGCGAGGGCCGTCACGCATGGTGACTCGAGCAAGCATTTCAACGTCAGGATTGGGAGACGGTTGGGTTGGAATATTAAAACCCGCTTGTGCGGCTCGTTTTGCTTCGTCCTGTTCTCTCAATTCCTCAGCGAACTCGCCGAAGCTCGGATCGACGGAAATTCCCGTTGTGAAGATATCGACCTCGGATTCGATGCGTACCGGCGCTAGCGTGCGATAGCGATGGTCATTGATGTGGTCAATTGCCTCAGCCAAAAGCTCGTGTTCGAGTTCTTTCAATATTTCAGGTGGTGCTTCAGCATGCGTGCCCCATTCAAGTTTCAGCTTCATCAGATGCGGCGCGATGCGTCCCTTCGGTCCTTCATTGCGGGTGCGTTCGTCAATCAGCCGCTTCATTCGTTCGATAAGCTTTGAAGTAGTTAGGCCGCTTCGAGGTTCTACGGTCCGGCCGAACCTGCGATCCACCACGTCACCCATGCTTTCGAGCAAGCGTCGCAACAGGCGTTCGGGGAGGGCTTCTTCGCGCTTCTTTGGGAGTTCAGGTTTTTGCTGATCGGGCATTAGTTAACAGTACGAGTTTGCGTTTTAATTGTTTGCTTTGTTCGGTCTGACTTCATAAAAACATCCCCGTAACGCTCGGTAAAACTCGGCAGTTCGCAACCAGACAGGAAGAGATTAGGATTCGGGTGCGCTTTCATTCTAACGTAACTGGCAGTTTTGGTAGTAGGGCACAGAGCACTGGGCAACTGGTGCAGTTTCAATTCACGGTCAATGAGGTCAGTACCATAACGCGGTAGCGGATGGGTCTTTTGATAACCAGGGACATCAGATCTTAAAGAACCCATCCGCTACCGCGTGATGGTACTGACTCACCTTTTTCGTAAAAATTCTTGCGAGCGACCGAAAGGCTTTTGTTCAGTCCTGGCGCAACTGAAGAAATGCTTGAAGCGTCGTACTTCAAATCAGATAATAAGCACGATGGCCGAAGAAGACACTCGTGACGGAATAGACACTAGGTCTTTTGAGGAGCGGGTCTTCGCTCGCTTCGATGCGATTGACACTTGGCGTGCTGTGACCGATCGGCGCTTCGATGGAATACATGCACGACTGCAGGCATTGGAGCTTCAGTCGGAAAAGAGGGAGCTCGAAACGAAACCGATTTGGGAGCGCGCGCTTAATGAGATGCTCGAAGTAAAGAAAGGACTGTCGGACTTGAGTCGGAAAATCGACGTTTTGAGTCGCGAGATGCTTACGGTTAAGGCCGATCAACTTCGTCTGGATGATCGGCTGGGAAAACTGGAGTCCAAACCTTCGTAATGGGCCAGAACATTTAATCTATTCGGCACAAGCGCTCTCTGTTAGAACAGGCCATTGAATGAGTGGTGAGCAAACGCAAGCTGATAGTTTGCGTTACATGGATCGGCGTTGCCTCGCCGCTTCATAAAGCAGAATCGCAGCTGCGACTCCAACATTCAAGCTTTCAACCTGACCATGCATGGGGATCTTTACCACTGTGTTTGCAAGCGCGACCTCATCCGGCGTCAGACCTGTGGACTCGGGTCCCATGATTAGAGCCCTTGGCTTTGTCCAATCGATATTTGTGTAGTCAGTCTCACCTTCGACGTCGGCACAGACAGTCTCGATCTGATTCTTGGCACACCAACTGATAACGTCTGCGTAATTCGCGCCTGTCCAAATCGCCAGTCGAAATGCCGAGCCCATGGCGCCCCTGAGAGATTTGGGAGAAAAAGGATCAGCGCTGTTAGTTGTCGCTATCACGCCGCTCGCTCCGGCTGCCTCAGCGGTTCGTATGATGGCGCCAACATTCACCGGGTTATTGAGTGAATTCATAACAACCAGCAGAGGAGTCCTAGACAAGCTGGCCTCGAAACGATCCGCGTCCCAGCATGGCCTCTTAGCCAGCATGATTATTCCCTGTGGCGTCTTCGTGTAAGAGATTGAGCCGAGCAAGCCTTCACTAACGGAAGCGATGCGAATAGGAAGATCGTCTAGCTCGTTGAGCAACACCCCTGCCTTTTCTTTGCGAGCCAACTCTTCCGAAATTACTACAGCTTCAATTGGCAGCCCGGAGTGAACTGCTTCCTCACATAGCCGCAAGCCTTCGACAAAGATCGTGTCATCGACTTTGCCATCACGGACTGCTCGCACGCGCCGGAGCAGGGAATTGTCGCGACTGATGATGACTTCGGCCTTCATTTACAAAATTAATTTCTTAATCGGAGAGACGACGATCTCTGTTCGATATCCCGCAATTTCTTATTCTCACTTGGTTTCAACCAGGTGACCGTCGATTGCCCCATTCTCATGGGAACCGTTTCAACGGTTTTTCTTTCAAGCAGCCCACCGGTACTGATTTGGCCCACTGGCGCGGTGACCTGAAACCGTTGAAACGGTTCCACGTTTGAAGTTCGGCTACTTCACCGGGTTAAAACCCGGTGAGAATGAGATCGAGCGATAACTCATAAACGCGTCACCCTATCTCGACCTCGGCCCAGACCGGCCAGTGGTCAGAAACATTCAAGGGGCGACACACACCATGTCGCTTGAATTGTATTCCGCGGCCAAAGATCCAATCCGCATGAAAACGGAGGGCGGCGCCTCGCCACGTGTCCGTGCCGGTTTGAAACGGAGTTGAGTAACCGCAAGCTTCCAGTAGTCCACGCGCGTCAAGACACTTCTGCTTTGACAGTGTGTTGAAGTCTCCAACTACGACGGTTGGTCCAAAGTTCTTGCCGGCCTGAGCCACCACGGTTTCCAGCTGTTCCAACGCGCCTTTCGCGTCTGGGTGCGGATCAATGTGAGCGTTGAAGAGCCTCAGCTCAGTTCCACCAACAGAGACCGTCGCACCGAGGGCGAGCCTGGGTCTCCAGGCGCATTCATGCCATGGCAGATCAATGCGCTCGACCTCTTTCAGTGGCAAGCGACTAAGCAGCGCCACGCCCGTGTCGCCAGTGTCTTGAAGTCCTATTTGCTCTTCAAAGTCCAGCCACCACTGACGCTTCTTCGGTGGAACACCACGGGGTATGCCGGCCGGCGCGTGCGCCCAAATCATTTCCAACTGATCGGCGAGCTCTTCGGCGACGTGAATTCCGCCAGCGCGTGCTGTTTGTTTGTCGGCTTCCTGCAAAGCCACCACGTCTGCCGGCGGCATCAATCTTCCATCGCGAAAGGCAGCAGCTGCTTTCGAGATGTTAGCCGCCACTGCTTTGCTTCGTTGAAAAGGCGGATTTAGTCCAGCTTTGCGCAGGAGACCGCTCGAGATTAGATACCGGCCTACGGCATAGCGGATATTGTACGAGGCAACGACCAGGCGATTTCCGATTGCAGGTGGAGCATCCCTTTCGAAGTGGTGGCTGAATTCGATTGCTTCGGCGACGTCAGGAAAGGAAGTTGTGGTCTGTTCGAGAGCCGCCATAGTCGACTATATTTACGCGGATTCAAAAGGTAACGCAAACCGTCAGTTTGCGCCGCCAGCCAATATGGCTAGCAGAAGCTCGCTTAGCGCGTTACATCGAGAGGTACCTATGACTGAAAGAGTTATCGCAGCGGTTGATGACATGTTCTTCGCGTCAAAGATTCGTGCGGTCGCGGAACACCTGGGGCTGCAGGTGAGTTTTGTTAAGACGAAAGCCGCCGCGCTGGAAGCGGCTCGCGCGAACAGCCCCGCCGTCGTCATTGCTGATCTGCACAGCCAAAAGTGCGAACCGCTCGAGCTGGCTCGCGAGATCAAGTCGGATGACGCACTGCGTGCAGTGCGCCTGGTTGGCTTCTTTTCACACGTTGATACCGCACTGCACCAAAGTGCGTTGGAGGCAGGCTACGATCGAGTGATGGCAAGATCGGCATTCACAAATAATCTCGCCCAGATTCTT
>Ga0126384_10000010_pt1 | contig 59483 bp, 50 predicted proteins | sample PanSoiMetPlot_36_FD_92543 | JGI IMG/M metagenome (GOLD analysis project Ga0126384, IMG submission 92543) | Tropical forest soil microbial communities from Panama - MetaG Plot_36 | ecosystem: Environmental > Terrestrial > Soil > Tropical forest > Bulk soil | place: Panama | collected 2016-02-17 | reverse complement strand
TCATGAACCCCTCCTGACAAAGGTTGGCGCCGGTATCGCCTATCCCCTAAGGAATGCAAGAATAAGTTGTGCAACATGAAGCGAGGTCGAAAGATTAGGGTTGCCAATCCACTACCAAACGGTGCTAGAAAAATGTCCTTTACCCCCGAAAATTGGCTCCGCTCCCCGGGCGGTGGGCCAGAGCGGGCTCACCCGGTCCACGAAGCGAATTTGGGTTAATTCATTCAACGGAGAAACCCATGAGTGCAGTCAACTACACGACACAGGGCGCGGTGGCGATCATCACCTTGGACAATCCGCCCGTGAATGGTTTCAGCCACGAAGTGCGAAGCGGGCTGATGGAGAGCGTCGACCAAGCCGTGGCGGACAAGTCCGTCAAGGCGATTGTCATTACGGGCACGGGCAAGGTTTTCTCGGCAGGTGCCGACATCCGTGAGTTCAACACGCCGCGCGCATTGGCCGAACCCAACCTGCGTACCGTCGGTCGGGCGATCGAGGCCAGCCCCAAGCCGGTGATCGCGGCGCTCAACGGCACCGCAACCGGGGGCGGGTTGGAGGTGGCGCTTGCCTGCCATTACCGCCTCGCCGTCGCGGGAGCACAGATTGCCCTTCCGGAGGTAAAGCTTGGGCTCATCCCCGGTGCGGATGGTACCCAGTTGCTTCCGCGGGCGGTCGGATTGGAATCCGCGCTCAACATGATCGTTTCCGGTGCCTTGGTTCCCGCCGAGCAATTGAAAGGCACGGTGCTCTTTGACGCGCTGCCAGATGGAAATCTGCTGCAGGCTGCGATCGCGTTCGCCTCGAACCTGAGCCCAGCGACGCCCCCCAAGCGTCTGCGGGACCTACGTGTCGAACACCCGAATCCAGAGGGCTTTCTCGCGTTTGCTCGCAATGTGGTGGGAGCCGCTTCCAAGGGCTATCCGGCCCCGCTGAAGTGCATCGAGGCGGTCGCGGCCGCCGTCTCCAAGCCCTACGAAGAGGGCCTGCGCGTCGAACGAGAGCTCTTCGGGCAGCTGATGCAAACACCGGAATCGAAGGCGCTGAGGCACGCCTTCTTCGCCGAGAGGGCCGCGGCGAAAATCCCTGGGCTCCCAGAGAATTTGCCCCTTCGTCCGATCCGAACCGCGGCGGTGATCGGAGCCGGGACGATGGGCGGCGGGATCGCGATGTCTTTCGCCAACGCCGGTATCCCGGTGACCGTGGTGGAAGTGAAGCAGGACGCGCTCGAGAAGGGCACCGCTACGATGCGGAAGAACTACGAAGCGAGCGCAAAGAAGGGAAAGCTGACCGCGGCGCAACTTGCGGAGCGGATGGGCTCAATCCACCCTACCCTAAGCTACGCCGACGTTGCTCAGGCCGATATCATCATCGAGGCGGTGTTCGAGGACATGGCGGTGAAAACCGAGGTGTTCAGAAAGCTCGACGAAATCGCCAAGCCCGGAGCAATTCTGGCTACCAACACCTCGACCCTGGATTTGAATCGGATTGCGCGCGTGACTCGTCGGCCTGGCGACGTCATCGGGACGCACTTCTTCAGCCCCGCGAACGTGATGAAGCTCCTGGAGGTGGTCCGAGGCTCGGCGACCCAGGACGACGTGCTCGCGACCGTGATGGATCTGGCCAAGAGGCTCAACAAGATCGGAGTGGTCTCCGGCGTATGTGACGGATTCATCGGAAACCGAATGCTGGAACCGTACTGGCGCGAGACCTCTTTCATGCTCGAAGAGGGCGCTTTACCCCAGCAAATCGATTCCGCCCTCGAGCGCTGGGGTATGGCGATGGGTCCTTTCCGGGTGTCCGATCTCGCCGGCAACGACGTCGGTTGGTACATCCGAAAGCGCCACTACATCGAAAAGCCGGACAGGAAATACTCCCGCATCGCGGACCGTATTTGCGAGCTTGGACGCTTCGGGCAAAAGACCGGCGCCGGCTGGTATCGCTACGAAGCCGGCAAGCGCGAGCCAATCCCGGACCCCGCGGTTGAGCAGCTGATTTCGGCCTACCGTAAGGAGCTCGGGGTGACTCCTCGGCGGATCTCCGACGATGAGATCGTCGAGCGGTCGATTTTCGCGTTGGTCAACGAGGGCGCAAGAATTCTGGAAGAAGGAATCGCTCTTCGCGCTTCCGATATCGACGTGGTGTACCTCACCGGGTATGGCTTTCCTCGATTCCGAGGGGGGCCGATGTTCTACGCGGACACGGTCGGCCTCTATAACGTGGTGCGCACCATGAAACGTTTCGCCCAAAACCCCCACGGTGATCCTGCCTTCTGGCAGCCCGCCCCGCTGGTCTCGAGGTTGGCTGCCGAAGGAAAGACCTTCCATTGATCGGGAGAAATCCATGAGCGACGCAGTCATCGTTTCCACGGCCCGAACTGGCCTCGCCAAATCTTGGCGCGGCGCCCTCAACATGACCTACGGCGCGACCTTGGGCGGTCACGTGGTCAAAGCGGCGGTGGAACGCGCGAAAGTCGATCCCGCCGAGGTGGAAGACGTCCTGATGGGCTGCGCGCTACCCGAAGGGACGACGGGCGGCAACATCGCACGCCAGATCGCGATCCGCGCTGGGCTGCCGGTTACCACGGCCGGGACCACCGTGAATCGTTTCTGCTCCTCGGGTCTGCAGACCATCGCCATGGCGGCGCATCGGGTGATTGTGGACCACGTGCCGGTGCTCGTGGCGGGCGGCGTCGAGTCGATCTCGTGCGTGCAGAATGAATTGAACACCCGCATGGCGAAAGATCCGTGGCTCCTCAAAAACAAGCCTGCCATTTTCGACACCATGCTTCAGACCGCGGAAACGGTAGCGAAGCGCTACGGAATCGACCGCGCGAAACAGGACGAATACGGGGTCCGCAGCCAGCTGCGCGCCGCCGCTGCCCAGGAAGCGGGACGATTCAAAGATGAGATCGTGCCAATCACCACGCTGATGGCCGTGGCCGACAAGGAGTCGGGCCGACTCGCGACCCGCGAAGTTACCCTTTCCGCCGATGAGGGAATTCGGCCCGACACGACGTACGAGGGGGTTTCGAAAATCAAGCCTGCGCTGCCCGGCGGCGTGATCGCCGCCGGTAATGCCAGCCAGTTCTCGGACGGTGCTGCCGCGTGCGTCGTGATGGATGCGAAGCTCGCGTCGCGGCGCGGATTCCAGCCGCTGGGGATTTTTCGCGGCTTCGCCGTCGCTGGTTGCGAGCCAGACGAAATGGGGATCGGCCCGGTGTTCGCGGTGCCTCGGCTGCTCGAACGGTCGGGGGTCAAAATGAACGAGGTCGGCCTGTGGGAGCTGAACGAGGCGTTCGCGGTGCAGGTCATCTACTGCCGCGACCGGCTCGGCATCCCCGACGAGCAGCTGAACGTGGACGGCGGCGCGATTGCCATCGGTCACCCCTATGGCATGTCGGGCGCGCGGCTGGTCGGTCATGCCCTGATCGAAGGAAAGCGGCGGGGCGTGAAATACGTGGTCGTCACCATGTGCATCGGTGGTGGAATGGGGGCTGCCGGCCTATTCGAGGTCGCCTAGTAGCAGGCAAGCAAGCTGTGGCGCGTTTTCGATAGGCAAGTCGGCCATAGCGGTCAGGCCGGCGGCGGTCGCCTCAACATCTCGAAAGCCTGACGGGATGTGCTCGCCCGAACGTCGACGTCCGCTCTCTCAGGCGATGGAGGCGCCGCCGTCGACAACGATGTATTGGCCAGTGATGTGCCGCGATGCGTCGGACGCGAGCAGGGCCACCGTTCCCTTCAAATCCTCCGGGCCCCCCAAGCGGTGGAGCGGCGTTCTCGCGATGATCGCCTTTTCGATCTTCTCCAGGATGCCGCGTGACATCTTCGAGGGGAAAAATCCGGGGCAGATGGCGTTCACGTTGACGTTGTACTGACCCCACTCCGCCGCCAGCGCCCGGGTAAAGCCGAGCACTCCGGCTTTGCTAGTGTTGTAGGCGATCGTGGTCATCTCCTCGGAACCGCCGTGCAAAGCCGCCACCGATGCGATGTTGATGATCTTCCCCGAGCGCCGGGGAAGCATCGACCGCCGGCCGACGTCCTGGGTGAGGAAAAACATGGCGTTGAGGTTCAAGTCGATGACCTTTTTCCAACCCTCCGCCGGGTAGCTTTCCGCCGGTGCGCCCCAGGTAGCGCCAGCGTTGTTGATCAAAATGTCGATCCCACCGAACTTCGCGAGGATCTGGTCCACCAGCTGAGGAATCTTGTCGAACTGCGAGAGGTCGCTGGCGACGGTCAGCACCTCGAACCCGAGCTTCGTCAAGTGCGCTGAAGCCTCGCCCAGCTCCCCCTGCTTGCGAGCGGTGATGGTCAGCTTCGCTCCCAGGTCACCGAGCGCCTCCGCCATTTGCAGGCCGAGGCCTCGCGAGCCTCCCGTGATCAGCGCCACCTTGCCTGAGAGGTCAAACAGTTGTTTTAGACCCATGACAATCTCCTTAAGTTGCGCGTTAACTCAAGACCTTCGCTGGTTCAAGAGCGGCGGATCAACTGAGACGAGGCGGAAGATGGAAAAGATTTGGACCAAGCATTGGCCATCGACAGTGGATGAGGCAGCGATCCGCTTCTCGGATCAGCCGCTGAGCGCATTGCTCTCCTTGCAAGCCGAGCGGGTTCAGGATCGGCCTGCGCTGATTTTTTACGGGCAGGAGCTCAGCTTCCGCGAGCTCGACGCCGCGGTGAGCCGATTCGCAGGTTGGCTGCTTCAGCGAGGAATTCAGCCGGGGGACAGGGTTGCATTGTTCCTCGAGAACTCGCCGCAATTCGCAATTGCCTATTACGGCACTCTGCGCGCCGGAGGAATCGCGGTGTGTTTGAATCCGATGCACAAGGCCGCTGAGCTGCTCCATGAGTTCAGCGACTCCGGCGCTCGGGTGTTAGTGACCTCCCAGCGCGGGTATGCAACCGTGGCGCCGATTCGGAATCAGAGTTCGCTCGAGGCCGTAGCCGTCACCGCGTACCGCGATTTCCTTCCCGACCAGCCAACCCTGACGCCACCGCCCGACTTCCTCGAGCCCGCAACGACGACTGCGGATACCGAGGCATTCCTGGAGATTGTCCGAGACGCTCCGCCATTCGCGGGGCAAGTACCGCGAGCGCCCGGCGATACGGCCCTCCTCCAGTACACCTCCGGCACGACCGGAACCCCCAAGGCCGCGGAAATCACCCATCGCAACTTGGTGGCGAACTGCGAGCTGCAGCGGGTCTACATCGGGACCGATGACACGGACACCACCCTGGGCGTGCTGCCCTGGTTCCACATCACCGGCATGGAATGCCAGATGAACATGATGGCGTACATGGGCGGAACGCTCGTGGCCATCGGGCGCTTCGATCTGGTCACCGTGCTGCGGGCGATCGAGCGTTATCGCTGCAAGCGAACCACGCTGATCACCACGGCGAATATCGCAATCGTGAACTATCCACAGGCGCGCGATTTCGACCTCTCCTCGCTGCGCAACTGCTTCTCCGGAGGCGCGCCCGTACCGGTGGAAGTCGCGCGGCGATGGGAAGGGTTGACCGGCTACCCCCTGGTCGAGGGCTACGGCCTCAGCGAGACCACGGCCCCGACCCATATCAACCCGCCTCATCGGCCGAAGTACGGGACCATCGGACTGCCACTGCCGCTTACCGACGCCCGGATTGTGAGCTCGGAGGATGGGACCATGGAGCTGGGCATTGGGCAGACGGGGGAGATTGCAGTCCGAGGACCGCAGGTGATGAAGGGCTACTGGGGCAATCCGAGCGCCACCAAGGAAGCGTTTCGCGATGGATGGTTTCTCACCGGGGACATCGGGCGCGTCGACGAAGAGGGTTACTTCACGGTCGTCGAGCGGAAAAAGGACATGATCAAGGTGTCCGGATACTCCGTTTTTCCGGCCGAGGTGGAGTCCCTGATGTATCGGCACCCCGCGATCGCTGAAGCGGCTGTGGTGGGAGTACCCCATCCGTATCGGGGCGAAGATCCGGTCGCCTTCGTGGTGCTTAAACCGGAAGGCCGAGGAAAATTGGGCGAGGATCAGCTCGCGGCGTGGTGCCGCCAGGAGATGTCGGTCTACAAAGCGCCGCGAGTAATCCGCTTTGTTGACGCTTTGCCTAAAACAGCCACCGGCAAAATTCTCAGGCGAGTGCTGCGCGAGAAGGCTGCCCCTACTGGCGCCCCCAAGCCTTGAGATCCCACGCCTGATACAGGGTCCAGATGTAATCGGTGCTCGCGGATTCGCGCAGTCGTTCAGCGCGTAGACCATTTATCCTCCCGAATACGAAACGGCCACCACCCGGTGCCAGTCCACTTGCATCGCTCAAGTGGTCGCTGCACACAATAGGACTTGCGGCCGGGCATCGAGCTAAGGAAGGTCTCTATATGAGCCGATCGGTTCTTGCGTTGTCGTCCTTCGTCGCCATGTTCGCAGCCATCGCAGGGTGTGGAAGCAACAGCAGCGGAACCATCGGGCTTCAGCCGGGTATCAACGCCTGCACCAGCTTCCCGGATATGTCCGGACCGGGCGTTGCGAGGATAGTCAACTTCGGTGGCAACCTGCTGGGCAATACCTACGCCCCACCGTGCATGGGGATAGCCGTAAACCAGGTGGTAACCTTTAACGGCTCATTCAGCGATCACCCGCTCAAGCCGGGACTCGCGCCGAGTCAACAGGGCGGCCCCGATGCGGGCAGTCCGAACAATCCGATTCAACCCACCAGCAGCGGCAACAGCCAGACCTTCGGGTTTCCAACTGCCGGCGTCTATCCGTACTACTGCTCGCTGCACCAGGGCCAGGGAATGTTCGGCGCCATTCAAGTCCGCTGAGCTCCCGAGCGCCGCTTGGCTGTCACTGGCCCTGCTCACCCTTCAATTGCGGTCGTCTAAATCGGGCACGTCTGGGAGCAGCGGGTCGCGTCAGTAATTTCCGCTGGCTGCGGGTGGCAGACGTCCGGCACAGAGCCGAGGTAGCAGCGGCTGGAGCAGACTTCGGCCGCCCCACAGGGCGCGAGCGGTACCGAGGGGTCTGGAGGGATATATCCCGGACATTGCGCCAATCGGCTCGCAAGCTCTCCGCAGGCATTGTTCGCCCGACCTTGAGCTAGGCACGCATTGAGCGCGTCAAATTTACCTTCACAACCAGGGAAGCTCGCGACGTTCCCGTTGCATTGATAGTGGTCGTCGGCGCACGCGAAGTAGGCGTCGAATTGTCCCGAGCAGCCGGAACTCGCGGCTTCCCTCTTGAGCGCGCCGCTCTGCGCCTCACACGCTTGCTCCTCGTCATTGCTGAGCGTGGTGCAGTACGCGATGTCGTAGCAGACCGAGTCGTAGCTGGTCGCGCAGGCAGAACCGGCGAGGCACAGCATCAGCAGAATTCGGGTTCGCATCGCGCCCCCCTAGAACTCCACGTGGATTCGGCCTGAAAAGACGTTAATCGGTCCGCGATCCCGGTTGTAGGCCGGGTTGAAGACCGGTTGATAATTGATGCCGACGAACAGTTCCTTTCGCACCGCCAGCAGATAGTAGACCTCGCCGAGAATCTCTGCCCCGTACCGATTCAAGGCTCCGTCTCCGATGATGAAGCCGTAGCCGCCGGCAGCGAGGTATTGGCGGTGGACGCCGGCCAACCCGCTCACCACCACTGCAGCGCCGAGGTGATCATCCTCTCTGCCCCACCGGGCTCCCGATTGCACCAGGCCAAATGCCAGGGAACGATCGATCTCGGTGAAGGCCCACGTCTCGTTGGCGCCATCGTCGTAGCTGATTCGGAGAAAAGCCCCGAGGCCGCCGCCAAGGTCCTGATTGGCGCCCGCGGTAAACCCGACCTTGGTGCGTCCGAACGCGCGTGAGGCGGTGACGTCCGGCCCGTTGGGGCCTGGGTGGTCGATCGCCTGTCGGTAACTCCCCATGCGAGCGTCGTTGTAAAAGACCAAAGCTCGGACGGCGCCATTGAGGCCTCCCAGCGTGTAGCGCGCTTCTGCCTCGCCCACGAGCCCCCGGGCCTTGGTGATGTCCCATTCCAATGGCAACAGGTTGGAGTACTGCGGCTCGAGGAACATCCCTCCCCGAACCGACCACCAATTGACGGAAAGGTCGGCGGCCACGCCCCACGTGTACCCGCGGGTATCCGCCGGATAATCGTACGCCGCCGATGCCCAAAGACCCCAGCTGAGAAATTGGGTGTGGGGATCGTAGGCGTAAGGATTTTTGTCGACGAAGTCAGGCGTCGATACCTTGCCAATGGTCAGGGTAAGCGCATCTCGATCGCGGGTCGTTCTCAGCTGGTTGGGGCCTCCCTCGATCACCACCGTCCCCCCACCCAAGCGAATCACCTGACGAAGGAAGAGTCGCGCCGGAATGATCACCGGTTTCGGATCCCCCACCCGGTATACCTCCCCGCTCGGGAAAGCGGCCACTCCCAGCGTCGTGGACAAGCCCAGCCCGGCAGCGAGCTCCGGCTGAAAGTACAGCTCGGCGCCCTTCCACAGGCGGAGGCCGGCAAAGATGTCCATCACCACCGAGGTCTTCGACTCCGCATCCGGGCGCATGCTGTTTCTGCCCGAGTACGCCGCCGAGAAGGCGGGATGGTATTGGCTGACCACGGTGGATTGAAAGTGCAAATTCCACCACTCATCTGGGGCCGGAGTCACTTTGTCCGTCGGCTGAATGGCCGGGGGCGGGATCGGGGTTATCTGCGCCTTGACAAGCGAGGCGCCAAAGAGCTCCGCAACGACCAAGAGCCACAGCCACAAAGAAGTGTTCCGCATTCCCAGCGGTCCGGAGGCAACCTCCGCAAGAGCGTTGCTTAGAGGGTTGATCCTTGTCAACGAACTCCCCCAGGGGGTGTGGCCGAGAAAGTTCGCCGAGCTAGCGCTATGCCCATCGACGTGTCAAGCCTTATCCATATACCCCCTGGGGGTATATGCGCTCGATTGTGCCGAATCTGTGACACCCCTCGCCCACCCATCATCTTGAGACCGATCAGAGTGGAACGGCCCCCGAGCGCGGATCACCGTACTTGGTCGGACAATCGCGGAGCAGAAAAAGGCCCACGGCAACCCAAATCGTTTGTCCGTCCACTGTGCGTGTGGTAACGCACGCTGGCTGAGTCCTCCCCGTTCCCAGTACTCACAGAAGGAGCGAAACCATGACTCACACCCGCAGAAAGTTTCTCCAAAGTGCTGGCGCGGCGGGTATCGCCGTCGTCGCTGGCAGTGCCATTCGACCCGCCAGCGCGAAGACCATGGCCAAGGCCGCGGACCCAGGGCACAGGGCCTCCAACGGCGAGCTTCCCAGACAAATGACGTTCTGCACCCTTCGCAAGGGCAGCGAGTACCTCCTGGGCATCAAAACCAGCCTCGGGATTTTGGACGTCAAGAAGGCCGCCGCCGCGTACCACCGGACGGTCCCCACCACCATCGACCAGGTCCTTCAAGGCGACTCGCAGGGGTTGAAGGCGATGGTCGACGAGGCGACTGCCAAAGACAAATCGAAGATCAATTTCATTCGTGAAGATCAGGCGCAGTTCGGTCCCTGTGTCACCAATCCCGAAAAGATCATCATGCTTGGGCACAACTACCTCAAGCACGTGCAGGAGGTGAAAGCGCCGGTACCGACCTCGCCGGTATTCTTCAACAAGTTCAACAACGCGCTGAACGGCCACAATGGAACCATCGCCCTGCCGCCGGTGGGCAAGAAGTTCGACTACGAGGTAGAGCTGGTGGTGGTGATGGGTCGCCGGGCGAAGAACGTGAGCGAGGCCGACGCGCTTTCCTACGTGTTCGGTTACTGCGTCGGCAACGACTTCACCGCCCGGGATCTCCAGTACAAGACTACCCAGTTTCTCCTCGGGAAAACTTGCGATGGATTTGCGCCGGTTGGCCCCTACCTGGTGACCGCAGACCAGATTTCCAATCCCAACAACCTGGGCCTCGAGTGTCGCGTCAATGGCGAGGTTCGGCAATCGGCCAACACCAGCGACATGATCTTCAACGTGCCCAAAATCATTAGCTATGCCTCTCAGCACTTCACGTTGAAGCCGGGCGACATCTTCTTCACCGGGACTCCCAGCGGCGTCATTTATGGTTACCCGCCCGAAAAGCAGGTGTGGCTCAAGGCCGGCGACGAGGTGATCACCCAGATCGAAAAGCTGGGCGAACTGCGATTCACCCTGACCCAGGGGCAAGCCTAGCCGCCGAACAAATCGAACCTGGCCAGCAATCCGGCGGTGAAAAACGCCGTGAGCCGTGGGCCTGGAATGCTCGAATACGAGTCCTCGAGCGGCCCTTGCCGAACCAGGAACAGGGTAAGGCTGGCCCCGATGAAGGGCGAAACCGCAATCCAGCGCGCCAGGGGAAGGTCCAAGCCAAACTGCAGCCGGGCCAAGTCCAAACCCTGCCGGATCTCGGTGCCCTGACTCTGCGCTACCCAGTAGACCCGATACCCTGCGCCGATTCCCAGCCACGGGTCGAGCCCTGCTCCCGGTGAGAAGTGCCAATTCGCCTGCAGACCCGCGGTCACCGACCAAATATCAGCGCCGCTGAACGCCTCGTGAGGGTTGTACTTCGCGGCGCCGCTGTAGGCGCCGAGCAATAAGTTGGGGCTTACCCTCCAGCCGAGATCGAGCTCCAACAGCTCGCCTGCGCCCGCGGTGCCGCTCAGGGTTGGGATATCGCCCTCCCCGACGCTTCCAACCCCCTGATTGTAGGCCACCACCACCGCAATCTCGAATGCGCTCCGAACCGCGCCAAGCTCGTCCGGGCCACTCTGGGGAGTTGCCGCGATGGCACCGCCGGCAACGAGCATTCCCGCCATTACCACGCGGCGCGCGATCACGGATTCCACCGCATCCCCGCCCCCCACTCGTAGACGACTTTTTCCCGGCTGATCCCGTTGTCATTTCCGATGAAGCCGAGCACGAAAAACTGCAGCGCGCCGATCAAGCTTCGATCCCAGACGCCCAGGTGCACGACGATGCGCGATTCCCGCGCCACCCGCCCCGCCGGGACGATCCAGGAAAGCGAAGCCGAGGCAAAAGCCCGCCATCTGGTGTTCGCCGAAAGAGTCCGCTGCAGCAACAGATCCAACGACCCTCCATACGAGGTGTCCCAATGCTGCAAACAGTCCACGCGCGGCTGAGTGCAGGAAGCCAGAAACAACATCGAGCTTAGCTCGCCCGAGGCGATGAATCGGCGGTCCGATGCGGTGCTTACCGCCGCTCGCAGCGCGATGTCGTTGAGCTGGCGGAAGCTGGGCGGAGGAACCGGGACCTCCCGCTGAACCGAGGCGTGGTCGCTCTCGTGGTTGATGCCCAGTCCAAGGCGCACCCAGGGAGCAGTGCTCGGGTCGGCAGCACCTCGGACCCAAGCTCGCCATACTTCGAGCGAGGCCCTGCCCCGCCACTCCTCATTCGAGACCAAGGAAAACGATCCGGGACGATTGTGAAGCTCCACGAAGGGCGTCACCTTCACGCCCCAGAGCGAACTGGGGGCGCCTCCGACGATTGGAATCGCCAATCCCAACGCGACCCGGGAGCCTTTGCGCCAGACGTATCCGAAGGCGGGAGCGTTGGGGCTCGCGGACATGGTGTCGAGCAGGCGAAAGGCCTCCGGCTCACCTCGGACCGGTGCAGCGTTGAGTAGTCCAAAGACAAGCAATCCCCAAAGCTTCGGGTGGCCAGGTTGGGACATCAAGTATGCAGCCCAGCGGAAAGAGGCCGGAGAGAAACAGCAGATCCCACGGCTTGTAAAGAAATGTCCTCGCCGCAGGCGATGGACAACGGAACCACGCGACTTCGGCCACCCGGGAGGATTAAGGTTGGCCGCTTTTGTTTCCCACGGCCTGAATGCGGCATCGCTCTCCATGAAACCGCTGTTGATCGTCAAGGACCTCGAGGTGGTGCTCGAGGGAAAGAAGATCATCACCGACCTGTCCTTCGAGCTGGAGCGAGGCGATAACTTGGCGATCATCGGCCCCAATGGCTCGGGCAAGACGGTCTTGATCCGCGCCCTTTTGGGAATGGTTCCATTTTCGGGCCAGCTGGTGTGGGCCCCCGACGTGAAGTTCGGCTACGTCCCCCAGAAAATCGATGCCGATCGCCACCTGCCGCTGACCCTGCGCGATCTGCTGCGCGCCAAAGAGCGCGTGTTGCGCCTTCCGCCAACGGCCCTGGAGGGACTGTGCGAGACCATCGCCCTCTCGTCCGAGATCCTCGATGCGCCGATCGGACGGCTCTCCGGAGGACAGTTTCAGAAGGCGCTGATCGCGTTCGCGCTGTTGGGCAGCCCAAACCTGTTGATCCTCGACGAGCCCACCGCGAGCTTGGACCAGCTCACCGAGGAGCGCATCTACGACGTCATGCAAAGGCTTCAGCAAAGGTTTGGGCTCACCTTCATCGTGGTCTCTCATGACTTGACGATGGTGTACCGCTACGCCAGCAAGGTGCTCTGCCTCAATCAACAGGGCCTCTGCTTCGGGCCACCTCGCGAGGTGCTCACTCCCGAGGCACTGCGAGCCTTGTACGGAGAGCACCATCAGTTCTACGAGCACCACCACCCGCATCCGCCCTAGCCGATGAGCCTTCACCAAGTCTATCCGAGCGTCCTCGCGCTCTCCGCCGCCTTGGCGGCAGGCATCGTCGGGGGTTTTGCCTTGATGAGGCGGATAAGCCTCGCCGGCGACGCGGTGTCGCACATCGCCCTGCCCGGCCTCGGGGTCGCCCTGCTCGTTGGGATTCATCCGCTGATCGGCGCGGCGCTCACGCTGCTGATCGGCGCGGTGTTGATCTGGCGCTTGGAGACCCAGACTGGCCTGGACACCCAGACCGTGGTGGGGGTGGTGTTCAGCGCATCCTTGGCCCTCGGCGGACTGATCACGCCAAATGAAGACTTGATCGAGGCGCTCTTTGGCGGCTTTCGAGGCTTGTCGACGCTCGAATTTTTCCTCGCCCTGTGCCTGACCGGCGCCGTCCTGCTCGCGCTTTGGCACTGGAGGGACCCGTTTGTCATCAACCTCTTCTCCTCGGAATTGGCCGCCGCCACCGGCCTCAACCGCAGTCGATTGGACCTGATCTTCTCGCTGATCTTCGCGATGACGGTTCTGGTCGGCTTGAGGTTTTTAGGCGCTCTGCTCGCCGGCGCGCTGGTGGTGATTCCCGCCGCGGTTGCGAGGCAGTGGACCTCTCGGCTCTCTCGGTTTCTGGCAATCTCGGCGCTGGTCAGCATCGGCTCGGTGGCGCTCGGGATGGCGCTGGCGTCCAACCTTCACCTCAATCAGGGTCCCGCGGTGGTCGCGGTTGCGGCGGGGGCCTTCACCCTGAGCCTGGCGCTTCGCCAACACTTCACGGGCGCGCGATGAGCGCGCTGACCAGGAGCCTGGCTCTGGCTGCCTGCGCGTTTTTGGCGGGATGCCCGGCGGAGTCACACAGGATGGAACGAAGCGCGGCACCGACTGGCCTTAGCCAGGTCGACAGGGCACCCAAGACTGCCGGGCACGTGGGCGACCCACCCGGTGGATGCACTTGCCCGAAGGGCCAGGTGTGCGTCGTCGAGCTGAGCGAGCCCGGACCGTCCCAGGAATCCGCGCGTCGCCAGCCCAGCTGCGAGTCGCTGCCCAAGGACTGCGACAGCAATCGCCCCTGCGACTGCCTGCGAGGTCGGATGCGCCATTGCCGCCCAAGTCAGCAAGTTCCAGGTGCCTGCGAATGCGACAGCGGAATGCGCTAGCTGCTAGAGCCTGCGGCGTGAGGACGAAATCCGCTTGGCAGCCGCAGGGACCGTCGACGTCAGCTTCGCAACCGAACAGTCGAATGAAGGCGCCGGCAGGTTCACCCACTCGGCGCTACGCCTCTCACGAGGTTTGATGCGAATCGCGACAGATCACCGTCCCGTATCGCCTTCCTCCTCAGAGTTCCCTCATCTCGACTGCCGCGCATAGCGTTCTCGCTTTGCGCCCTTGCGACAGGGCAACAGCCCTGCTCGACTGTCCAGGGGCTTCTCCCTCCGCCCAGCCGCCTCCCTATTCGGGAGGGAACTGCCTCCTCGCCGTTGAGGCGAAAGTCATTGCCGTCTCGTGGGCGGCTGGGACTTTACGTCTCCCGGCCTCGAGGCCTTGCTCCGAGCCGAGACGCGTTCCTTGGGAAATGTGTCTTAGGCATTCCCCTCGGCCGCTCCCCTCTTCAGTTTCACCTTCTTTCCAACGCCGAGTAGTCGACCTGCGGACCACCAAGCATGTGGCGGTGGTTGCAGTCAGCGTGCCAGATTTTTCCCCTCTGAGAATCGTTACCAGACCCGCAGTTCTTGCGGTGACCGGGCTGAAAATGGCGCAACCGGCGAAATCGCTGCGCCTCCCTCAAGCCGACCGCCGCTTCTGTGTCCGTGATCGAAAGCTGTCTTGCAGCGAGCGTTTCCCACGTCTCGGCGACACTCGCGTGCATTTCTGCCTCAAAAACAGGGCTTATTTGCACGCAGACTGGCGTTGCCGGCTGACATCGAGCACACCTGGGGCGAACGCCATCCTCTTCACCGCTGGGGTCCGGATGAAATCTAGCCGTCGCCAACGCACGCCTGCAGAATCTGAGGCCCACATGAGCCAGACAAATCCCCGCAGATACGAGCTGGCTTACCTCGACCGGCACTTCCTCGAGAGCGAGGACGCCCGTCCGCTTCGGATCCTGGCCGAGTACCTCAAGCCCCTGCAGGTGTTCCGTCGAGAGCGGATTCGGGACACGATCGTTTTCTTTGGCTCCGCTCGACTCACCGAAGACGGTCCCCTCGGCCACTACTACGCCCAGGCCCGCGAGCTGGCGCGGCTCGTCACCGAGTGGTCAAAGAGCCTGCCCGCCAAATCGCGGCGTTTCATCGTCTGTTCGGGCGGTGGCCCGGGGATCATGGAAGCCGCCAACCGCGGCGCTTCCGACGCCCGCGGACTCACCATCGGTTTGAACATCGGTCTTCCCCACGAGCAGCGCCCGAATCCCTACATCACCCGGGAGCTATGCCTCGAGTTCCGCTACTTCTTCATGCGCAAACTCTGGTTCACCTATCCGGCCCGGGCCTTCGTGGCCTTCCCCGGAGGCTATGGCACCCTCGACGAATTGATGGAGGTTTTGACCCTCTCACAGACGCGCAAGCTGGCCAGGCGGATCCCCGTCGTCCTGTTCGGATCGAGCTATTGGAAGGAAATCGTCAACTTCGAAGGGCTCCTCCGGCACGGGATGATTTCGTCGGAGGACCTGGAGCTCTTCCACTACGCGGACGATCCACAGAGCGCGTTGGCGCTGCTTCAACGCGAGCTCAGCCCGATGCTCGCCGTTCCAGCTACGACCCCGGCGCTCGCCACATCCATCGTTCCGGATGAACCACCGCCGCCGCAGGACAAATAAACCAAGCGAGAAAATGCGCGAAGTCCGACAGGAGTCAACTCATCGCAACCTGTGGGAGCTCGCCCTGGTTTACCTTCGGCTCGGTTTCACCGCCTTCGGCGGACCAGCCGCTCACATCGCGATGATGGAACAGGAATTCGTGCGTAAACGCCGCTGGCTCAGCCGCGAGAAATTCCTCGACCTGCTGGGCGCAGCCAACCTGATCCCCGGACCCACCTCGACGGAGATGGGGATCTACATCGGCCATGCTCGTGGCGGGTTGCCAGGACTGGTGCTTGCGGGAGTCTGCTTCATCGGGCCCGCCGCCCTCCTGACTTTGCTCCTGGCCATGGCCTACACCCGCTTCGGCGCGCTGCCCTCCGGAAGCGCGATTCTGTATGGAATCAAGCCGGTGATCATCGCCATTGTCGCACTGGCGCTTTGGTCCTTGGCCCGAGCCGCGGTGCGCACCTGGCTCTTGGGCCTGCTTGCCCTCGGCGCTCTGATCGCCGCCGCATCGGGGGCCAACCTGCTGCTCGTCCTCTTTGGCGCCGGGGCGCTCTCGGCCGCGGCGCGCCGAGCTTCTCGCGTCGGCTCTCGGACGGCCACCGCGCTGATGGGCCTGGCGATTCCCGCCGCCGTGGCCAGTGCGCCGTTTAGCCTCACCGCACTTTTCCTTGCGTTCCTGAAGATTGGACTGGTCTTGTTTGGCAGCGGATATCTGCTCTTGGCGTTTCTGCGGGCCGACCTGGTGGAAGCTCGACACTGGTTGACGGAAGCGCAGGTGCTGGACGCGGTGGCGGCCGGCCAAATAACGCCTGGTCCGGTGTTCAGCACCGCGACCTTCATCGGATACCTGCTGGGAGGGGTGCCCGGAGCGGCAGTCGCGACGCTCGCCGTCTTTTTGCCGTCTTTTGTTTTCGTCGCCGCGAGCGGTCCATTCATCCCGAGACTGCGGCGGTCGGCGACGGTGGGCGCCTTCCTCGATGGCCTGAACGTGGGAGCCGTTGCGTTGATGGCCGTGGTCTCCTGGCAGTTGGGCCGCGCGGCGATCGTCGACCTTCCGACGGCGCTGGTGGCGGTGATCAGCACCATCGTGCTGATTCGATTCGAGCTCAGCTCGTTGGCGTTGATTGTCGCTGGGGCGCTGGTCGGACTGGCGCTTAGGTGGATCCGCTACCGGTAGACGGGCGCGGCCGCGGGCAACTCGGTCATTCCGCCGTCGATCACGATTTCCGAGCCCAGCATGAACCTCGAGTCATCCGAGGCCAGGAACAAGACCACCCGCGCCACCTCCTCCGGTGTGCCCAGCCTGTCCGCCGGAACGGTGCGCTTGAGGCGCTGCTCCAGCGCGGCATCGAGTTGTGCCCCGGCTCGATCTCGAGTCCAAATCGGCGTCGCAATCATTCCCGGACTCACCGCGTTCACCCGGATGCCCAGTGGCGCAAGGTCTGCGGAAAAATTTCGAGCGAACGTGCGAACCGCGGCCTTGCTCGCGGCGTAAGCCGCGGCCCCGGGACGGCCAGCGCGCGGGCCGATCGACGCGTGGAGAATCACCGACGCCCCTGGCCTGAGCAGCGGGATTGCCTTCTGAACGGTGAAGAACACGCCCTTGACGTTGATGTCGAAGATCTGATCGAAAAGCTCTTCGCTGGTCTCCGCCAGCGCCTTGAACCGTCCAATGCCGGCATTCGCGAAAAGCACGTCGAGCGCGCCGAACTCTTGCTTGATCCTCGCGAATAATGCGTCGAGCTGCTTCAGGTCCGCGACGTCGCTGCGCACCGCGAGTGCCTGGCCTCCAAGTTCTCCCTTGGCGGCTTCCAGCGTCTTCGGGTCGCGGCCGGAGATGGCCACCCGGGCTCCCTCGGCCGCGAACAGCTTGGCGGTCGCCAGGCCGATGCCGCTGTTGCCGCCGGTGATTAATGCGAACTTTCCTTCGAGTTTGGGCATCCGCGCCTCCAACCGTCTATAAGGGGAAAGCGTGACTACGCTCAAGGGCAAGACCTTGTTCATCAGCGGCGCCAGCCGAGGCATCGGCAAGGCGATCGCGCTTCGCGCCGCGAAAGATGGCGCCAACATCGCCATCGCCGCCAAGACCACCCAGGCCCATCCCAAGCTCCAGGGTACCATCTACACAGCGGCGGAGGAGATTGAGAAGGCCGGTGGAAAGGCTTTGGCCTGCATCGCCGACATTCGAGACGAGGCGCAGATCGCAGCCGCGGTGGCGAAGACGGTGGAAGCATTCGGGGGGATAGACATCCTGGTCAACAACGCGAGCGCGATCAGCCTCACCGGGACCGTCGACACGCCGATGAAGCGCTTCGACTTGATGTACTCGGTCAACACCCGAGGGACCTTCGCCTGCTCGCAGGCCTGCATCCCTCATCTAAAAAAGTCGAGGAATCCGCACATTTTGAACAACTCACCTCCCCTGAAGTTGCAGGCGAAATGGTTCGCGCCTCACGTGGCCTACACCATGGCGAAGTTCGGAATGAGCCTGTGCGTGCTTGGAATGGCGGAGGAGCTTAGAGAGGACGGAATCGCGGTCAACGCGCTGTGGCCGCGTACGGTGATCGCTACCGCGGCGGTCCAAAACTTGCTGGGCGGAGACGAAGCGATTCGAGGAAGCCGCAAGCCGGAGATCATGGCCGATGCCGCTTACGTCATTCTCACCAAACCCAGCCGGGAGTTCACCGGCAATTTCTGCATCGACGAAGAGGTTCTGCGAAGCGCGGGCGTCACCGACTTTTCGAAATACCAGGTCGCACCCGGCGCCGAGCTGCTCCCCGATCTGTTCGTCTAGCTGCCCGCGCCCTGGCGCTGAGCAGAAGTCGCCTCCACGCCGCTTTCTCTCGAGCCGGCCGAAAGTTGCGAGCGCGCTTTTGGCATTGCCGGGTCAGCAGGGTGAGGAACTTCGAATCCCGTTCCGCCCGCAGCAACAGCCGCGCCAGGCCGCGGGTATCGCCGACTTTGAAGTACCCCGCGTACCCTGGCCCGAGCAGACCGATCGAGCCTTCGATTCTCGACGCCAGCACCGGCACGCCACAAACCACCGCTTCGCCGATCACATTGGCGCCTCCCTCGAGCTTCGAGCTGAGCACCAGCAGGCGAGACCGCCCAAGGGCGCTCATCGCCTCGAGGTGGCCAAGCTCCCCCAGCCATCGATAGCGCGCGTTCACCCGCGACTCGCGCCGAGCCCGGGTGGCCAAAGACTCGTCCAGTGCTCCACCGACGTGGACTATCCGAATTCGCGAATCGGTCGGCAACAGCCTCGCCGCCCGCGCCGCGCGAAGCGGATCCTTCACCGCGCGAAGATTGCTGATCACGCACACCTCAAACACACCGTCGCGCAAGGGAGCCACGTTTTTTGGAGCGACCGCGGACTGGAAGATGGCGACCGCTTTGGACTGGAGGTCCTTGGGCAATCGCTCGATGGCGCGCGGCTGCAACGCCACCAGTCGGGTGGCTAGGTGCAGCGAGCGCTGCGCGGCTCGACTCCAGGACAGATCCCGATAAATGTCGGTGCCGGTCAGCGCCACAATCAGCGGGCGGTCTGGATGCTTGCGCTGGAAGAGTCGAATCGACGCCTGACTTTTGCGAGCGTGCAGGGCGATCATCACATCGTAGCTCGAGCCGCTATACTCCTGCTCGATTCGCACCCGGTGGCCCAAGCCGCGAAGGATCTTCGCCCACCTCACCGCGGTGATTCGATTTCCCGTTTTCGCTCGCGCGGAGACGGTGCTGACGATGCAAATGTTCAGAGCGCGCACGTGCGGAAACCCGCGAGGATGTCGCGCCGGTCCGGTGTGTAAAAGTTCCGCCAGGCGTTGCGAATCAGTCGAGAGCGCGTCGCCCAGCAGCCTCCCCGTAGAACCTTGTGCGTTCCGAACCAGGGCTGCGAGTAGTCCTTGTAGGGGTCCGCTGAAAAGCCCGGATAGGGCAAGAAAGCGGTGTCGGTCCATTCCCAGACGTTGCCGATCATCTGCCGGCAACCAAAGGCGCTGTCCCCTTCCTGGAGCGCCCCGACGCCAACGCACCCCAGCCGCTCCCCATCGAGGTTCGCATGCAAAGGCGTCGGCGGCTGGTCGCCCCAGGGGTAGCGCCGTTTTTCTGGAGAGAGGCCGCCGACCCGATCGGGGACCCCTGCGGAGGCAACCTCCCATTCGAGCTCGGTGGGAAGCCGACGTCCCACAAAGCGACAGTAAGCGCTGGCCTCGAACCAGTTCACCTGGACCACCGGACAGTCGGCCTCCAGTTGGACCCAAGTATCGAAGTGCCGGCGCTCCCACGCATTCCCCAGCTTTCGCCAGTACACCGGCCGCTCGGCAGCGGCATTCGCCCGCCAGCGCCATCCATCGTCACTCCAGAATCGGCGTTGCTGGTACCCTCCTTCGTCGACGAATCCAGCGAACTCCGCCTGAGTGACCGCCACCTTGGCGATCCGAAACGGGGTCACTTCGACCGGATGCGCCCATTTTTCGTTGTCGTGGATGAACGGCTCGCCATCGGATTTGGAGCCGAGCCAAAATGTGCCCCCCGGTACCTCGGCATCCCCGACGGCCTGCGAGACACTTTCAAAAGGCCGTTCCAATCCGGCAATCCTTGGTACCGGATAGCCGAGGGTTTGTCGGGTGAGGATAAACGCTTCATCGTGCATGTCCTCGTGGGCAATCGCCAAACGGACGTAGTACTCCGCGGACTTGGAGTAGCCACCGGCCCGCAACTGCTCCCGGACCCGATCCCGGATTTCCAGCAGGTAGCGCAGCGTTTGTTCGCGCGAGGGCAACGGCAAATCCCAACGCACATCATGCGGAATCGCCGAGGAATCATAGAGAGCGTCGCCATTCGCCAGCAAAGGCGTGCGCCCGAGCGCTTCCCGGAGCGCCCACCGCTCTTCGAACCAGGCGACGTGGCCGATCTCCCACAGCAGGGGGTTGACGATGCTCAACCGCGGGCCAAAGAGCTGGCCATCGGAAAGGTCGTCGACCAACGCCAAGGTTCGCCTTCGCGCATCCCACACCGCCGCTGAGAGTTCTCCATCCATCATCGAAGGGCCGAGTGCTACCACGTCCAGCCATCAAGCCAATCGGATAACGCCGCCGGTGCACCAAAGTCTCGTCGGCGATTAGATTGGGACCGGAGGTACCCAAATGAAAGACAAGAACCTGAAGGAGATGTCCGTCGACGAAGTCGCCAAACGCATCGGACAGAAGAACTTCTTCGTGATCGACAACAACCAACGCGGCCGTTGGGCGGCCGGGCACGTACCCGGGGCGAAAAACCTGAACGCGGGAGAGTTCACCCAAATCGACCTGCCGGCCGACAAAAACGCGACCCTCGTATTCTATTGCGCAGGACCTGGCTGAGACGCCTGCCACCTGGGCGCCGGGCGCGCCCTGGAGATGGGGTACGTGAACGTTTTCATCATGCCGTCGGGTATTGCCGGATGGGAGAAGGCAGGAAGGCCAGTGGAACGCGGCTAAAGGCGTTCCGGAGGTGGCTGATGGATGCGAGGCTGAGTTTTGAACCTTTGACGCCCACCGCGTTCCTGCGCAGAGCGGGTCGCGTTTTCAGCGACCGGCTCGCGGTGGTCGACGGCGAACGCCGGTTCACCTATGGCGAATTTTGGTCTCGGGCGCAGCGCATGGCAGGAGCTCTGCGCAACTTGGGCCTGGCCGCTGGCGATCGGGTGGCGGTGCTTTCCTCCAACTCGCACTTGTTGCTGGAGGCGCATTACGGCGTCCCGCTCTCCGGCATGGTGCTGACGGCTTTGAACACCCGGCTCAGTCCCGAGGAGCTGGCGTACATCGTGGATCACGCCGGTGCGCGCATCCTGCTGCACGACGAACCGCTCCAAGCTTCAGCGCGCGCCCTGGCGGAGAGGCTTCCGGGACTACGGCGGATCGGACCGGATGCCTACGAGAAGCTTCTGGAGAGCGCTCGCCCTCTGGCCGAACCGGTGCCCGACGAGCGCGGACTGTTGGCCCTCAACTACACCAGCGGAACCACGGCGCGGCCCAAGGGAGTGATGTACCACCATCGCGGCGCCTATCTGCAGGCGTTGGCGATGGCGCTGCAGATGCGCCTCGACTCGGATTCCAAGTACCTCTGGACGCTCCCGATGTTCCACTGCAATGGCTGGTGCTTCACCTGGGCGGTCACCGCCGCCGGCGCAACGCATCTTTGCCTGCGGGCCATTGACCCACAGCAAATCTGGATCGACTTGCGTCAGTCCGGAGTCACCCACCTCTGCGCCGCGCCCACCGTGCTAACGATGTTGCTTTGGCATTCCGGCGCCGCGCCGGGAACCACGGTTCGATTTGGAACCGGGGGCGCCGCCCCAACGCCGGCGATTCTTGCCCGTGCCGCAGAGCTCGGAATCGAGGTCACCCACCTCTACGGTCTCACCGAGAGTTTCGGACCGGCGGTGATCTGCGATTGGCGCGGCGAATGGAACGAGCTGCCAATCTCTGAACAAGCTCGCCTCAAAGCACGCCAAGGGGTTGGAAATGTCATCAGCCAGCAGCCACGGGTGGTGACTTCCGAGGGAACCGATGTTCCCGCCGATGGTCGCACGATGGGAGAGATTGCCCTTCGCGGCAACAACGTGATGCTCGGGTACTACCGCGACGAGGAGGCCACGCGCCGCGCGGCTCCCGACGGATGGTTTCGTACCGGGGATTTGGGGGTGGTGCACGCAGACGGGTACGTGGAACTGAAGGACCGTTCCAAAGACATCATCATCTCGGGGGGAGAGAACATCTCCTCGCTCGAGGTTGAGCGGGTGCTGGCCGCCCACCCCGCGGTGATGGAGGTGGCGGTGGTGGCGGCTCCCGATCCGAAATGGGGAGAGGTTCCAGTGGCCTTCGTGATCGTCGCCCCGGGCGCGTCGGTCAGCGAGCGCGCGCTGATCGAGCACGCTCGAGCAAGTCTCGCGCATTTCAAGGCGCCGAAGGCGATCGTTTTCGGCGAGCTGCCGAAGACCGCCAGCGGCAAGATTCAGAAGTACCTGCTCAGGGATAGAGCGCGGCAACTGCGACGGGAGGGCGGCACCCCGTCGTGAGCGAATCCGTCCGCGCCGCACTGCAACCGCCCCTCGAGGCGAGATTCGGCAGCCCGCTTGCGATCGAGCGGCTGTCATTGGTGGGCGGCGGCGCGTCGATGGAAGCCTGGGCGTTGGACGTTCAAACACCCCATGGACCGATGGCGCTGCTGTTGCGGCGCAGCGCCGGAGGGCGCATCTACCGGGAAGCCCTGCCCCTCGAACACGAGCACCGAATGCTCGAGGCGGCCTCCCAGGCCGGGGTGCTGGTGCCCCGGCCCTATGGCTATCTGTCAGATGTGGCCGGCCGACCCGCGTTCCTGATGCAGCGGCTGGAAGGCGAGACCGTCGGGCGAAGGCTCGTCCAGAAGCCAGAGTTCGCGGCTGCCCGCGAAGCCCTGCTGGAGCAGATGGCGGATCAACTCGCCCGGATCCATGCGCTCGATCCCGCCTCGCTCGATTTTTTGCCGCGTCGGAACGCTCCCAACCCGCTGTCCGCGAGCTTGGATGCCCTCGAGCAGGAGCTCGACGCCGTCGGAGAGCCGCATCCGGCGATCGAGCTTGGCCTCTTTCACTTGCGCCAGCGGCAACCCAAGCCCCTGGCCCATGTGGTTTGCCACGGCGACTTTCGCGTGGGCAATTTCATGGTCAACGAGCGCGGCCTGGTCGGCGTGCTCGATTGGGAGTTCGCGCACTTCGGGGACCCGCGCGAGGACTTGGCTTGGCCGCTGGTACGTGCCTGGCGATTTGGAATGGCCCGCCTCCGCCTCGGGGGAATCGGACAGCCCGACGCGTTCGTTCATCGTTACGCGGAGCTGACCGGTCGCGCGATCGCCATTGAAGAGCTCGACTACTTCGAGCTCCTCGGGAATGTCCGCTGGGCCGTCGGCTCCTTGTCACAGGCGCATCGCCATCTCTCCGGGGAAGAGCACAGCGTCGAGCTGGCAGTCTTGGGACGACTGGCGTCGGAAGTGGAGCACGAGATTCTCAGTTTGCTCGAAGAAGGGAAGCCCTGATGCAGGACCGTCCGACCGCGCTCGAATTGGCCGAGGCCGTTCGCCAGTTCCTCGAATCCGAGGTGATTCCCACGCTTCAGGATCACCGCTTGCGTTTCCGCGCGCTGGTTGCTGCAAACGCCCTCGGCATTCTCGGCCGAGACCTGCAATCGGGAGAGCAGCTCTTGGCCGAAGAGCTGAGCGTGCTGCAAGCACTTCTGCCTCTTCGAGCATCGGGCACACCCGCGGAGAATGTACGGGCGCTGACCCTCGAGCTGGCGCGCCGGATCCGCGCCGGTGAACCACCCGCAGGAACGCTTCCGGCCCTGCGCCGGATCGCCGAGCTCAAGCTGCAGATCTCCAGTCCCAGATACCGGGGACGCGCGCGGTGAAGAGAAGAATCAACCTCCTTGCGCGGACTCGGCCTGCTCGGTGTCGCCGAGCTTTGGGCAATGCTCAGATCAGGCGACGCAGCTGAATCTTCAGGTGCAGCGAGCGCGTTCCTCGCTCGACGGTCAGTAGATATTCCTTCCCTTCGCGCTCTTTGAAAAGCTTGCGGACGCACTCGAGGCTGAGCTGCGCGGCGACAAGGTTGTCCACCGCCGCGATCACGTCACCTGGGCGGACTCCAGCCTCGGACGCCGGAGAAGAATTCAGGACCTCTCTGACCTGAAGCTTCTCCAACCCTTCCGCACCGGTGGTCAAGAACATGCCGCTCATGTCGAACTCGTAGGGTTCGGAAAAGCTCGGGTTGGCTTCGAGGAACATCTGCTGATGCGGATAGTCCAGCACCACCCTGAATCTTCTCAACACCTCGCCGCCAATGATCCCCGAAAAGCCGTGGTCGGACCCGATGCCAGACCTCGAAAACGCGACCACCGGTCGCTCGATCGTGAATGACCCCAACTTGAGGCTGCGGACCCTTCCGATCACGTCCTTGGTGGGTCCGCCAATCCCGATGCCGGTAATACCCTCGATCGTTTTGTCGATCGTCCTCGGGATTCGCTGCGCTTTGGAGAATGGGGCGTTCAGGGTCACGCCCGAGCGCCACCCGGTATCCACCATGAATTCGCCCGGGACCGATCGCCCGTCGGATAGAACCAGCGTCGCCGATACCAGAGCATGTTCTCGTACAATCCGAAGGGGGATTCGGTCGCCGGCCACCCGCGGTCGACTTGCCGGGTCATAGACGTTGATGCGCTGCGCCCCGTAGTCGATTTCCACCACGAACTGCCTGAAGAAGTCGTAGCCGAGGAGACCATCCACCGCTCGCCCTTCGACCTGCGAGAGGGCGGCGTTGACCGCCAATACCTGGATGTCGCGGCCGGGCAGCGACAACCCCGAAAGCGCCAGCGCGACATTCTTGGCAACCCCGCTGGTCAGGCTCCCCTCACCCGCGCCGCGCACGCGCTTATTCCCGGTGGCTGAAATTCCCAGAGCGCTGGCTCGGTCCTTGTCGAGAACGTTGAAGGACGCACCGGAGTCCAACAAAAACGCGTAGGGACCCTTCCCGTTCACTTGAACGCCCGCGTACGGCTTGTTCGAGGTGAGCTCGATCGGGACGTTGCGACCGATGTTCGAAGGTTGAACAGCCGAGACCTGAATCTCCGCTGCACCGCCGCTGGCGATGAGGGTGAGCAAAAGCAAGATGGCTCGCTTGTGGAGCATGGTGCGCCCCTTTACCACACCAAGTTTCAATCCACAGTTCAATCTCCTATCCTCGAAGCGGTGGAAACGGCGTTTGGGGTCGAAGGCAGCGTCCGCGCCTTTATCAACGAGCGGCGCGGCCGTTTGGACCAGTTCCTGGAGAAGAATTTTGGCTTCCGCGGGACCTTGCTGGTTTTGCTGAGCACCGCTGGCAGCGACCTGATCTGGCACCCGCTGAACTTCGTGCTGGCTATCCCCTTTCTCTTCATCGGCAGGATCAGCGTCTGGCTCGACAAGTTTGGATTCTACGAAGCTACCAAGCTGGTTCAGAGGCTGCCGACCCGCATCCGCACTCAATTCGAGAAGGCGCGAGAACGCCAAATCCTCTCGGAGCTTCTCGGTCTAAACGATCCACCCGGGGACAATGCTTTAGTTCGGCAACTCGAGAAGGATCGCTTGGGCGAGGCCTTGAGGCGGTCTGACAGGCTTCGGGCATGCTTTAAGCCCGAGGCGATCATCCGGGTCGTCGCCTCGCCCCTCAATGATCTCTCCTCGACGAGGTCATCGATCCTCGATCTGGCGAGCTCTGGGCTGACGCTCGCGGCTGGCTATCTGCTGTTCGGAAATCTTTCCTTGAACCCCTACGAGATGGGGCGAAGGCTGGCGGACTCCGAGGCTCGAAGCAACGCGAGCTCCCGCTTCTTCTTGGGTCCCAAGGCCGGCAGCCTCTTCTACCATCTGTTCCCCCCGCATCCGACCGCGACGCAGATCGCCGTCTGGAGCGTGGCGGTAATCCTCGGCCTCGGGATCCTGACGACCTTGATCAATGTCCTAAGCGATCCGCTGCAACACTGGCTCGGGATTCACCGCAGGCAGCTGAACAGGTTTCTCAACGCATGCCACGACCGGCTGGTTCTGCACGCGGTGAACGAGGTTCAGGGTCTGAAGCTAACCTTCGTCTCGGTGGATACGGACATCGCTCGCCTCGAGGTTGAATCCGCATTGGAGCAACCGTCGCCGAAGCTCCGCTCGAGTCTCGGAAGGAAAGTGGCGCTCCTGCCCACGCGGCTCATTGGGGCGATTGCTCAAGCCGCGGCCCGCGTCGAAGCGCGAGTTGGGCGCAAGCGCCTCCTGATCCTGGTGGCGGTATCGATCGCCTCGATCGTGGCAACGGCGGGTTGGATTCATCACCGAAGGAATCCCTATCTCGAAATCCAAGACTTGGTAGAGCAGAAAGCGTACGTCACCGCGCTGGCACGCCTCGACCACCTGCGAAACAAGGCGAGGCTCGAAAAGGAGGCCGAATACTGGTACTGGCGCGGCCGCGCGCTCGCCGGAAATGGGGCGTGGGATCCCGCGATTGATGCGTACCGCTCTGCGATTCTTCGCAATCCCACCCTTCGCCATGACTCCAGAATCCTTCGGGACGCGATCGATGGGGTGGCTGCCAAGAATCATGAGAGATCCAAGCACCTCATCCTTCAGGAGATCGGACCTGCCGCGATCGACCCACTGGTGGAAAAATCGCTCTCCAAGGAAGACATCTACCGCTGGGCGCTCGTCGATTTGGCGAGAAAGCTGGGAGGCGAGAGCAAGATCCGACTCGACCAGGTGGCGCTGGCGGATTTGGCGGCGACCGGATCGTGCCCGGCCAAGAAACGAGCGGTCGAGAAGGTGATGGAGTACCGCGTCAGAGAGGCACTTAGCGCGCTGCACGATCTCGAGGGCCAGCCGCAGTTCGGGTGTTTGCAGGCCACGCTAAAGCACGCGATCGCCCGGTTGGACACGCCCGAGAAAGCGCCGTAATCGAGCGTCGGGGCGCTCCTCAACGGTTCACGAGATAGACCGCGTAGTTCTCGTCGCCGAGGGCCTGGTCGAAAACCGCGAGCTTGGTCGTTCGTGCCGCCAGCTCATGCAAAGACTTAGGCGAGTACTCGAACACGCGCTTGTACCCGACCGGAATTTCAAAGGGGCCCTCAGGATTGAGCGGATGGCCTATCGCGAGGATTACCGGACGACCCGTCTGCGCTTCCAATCTGCCCGCCGTCGCGAGCACGTCTCCGAGCGAGTACCTCTGACGGCTGGCGGTGGTGAAAAGGACGCGACGGCCGTAGCGCTCTTCGCCGGGGATGTAGATGTCGTTGGGGAGGTAGTAGGCCACCGTCTCCACGTAATAGTCGGGTTCGCCGATGAGAATCGCGTCCTTCAGCGCAGGATTTGCTCGAACGAGCTCGCCCAATGCCTTGGCGGAAGAACCTGGTCTATCAAAATTCTCAAATATCCGCTGAGCAGCGAATGGAATCATGCACGCTAACATCAGGGGCAACGCGACCGCCCTCGCGGTGTCGACTGGCCAAAAGCCTTTCTTGGGTTCAGTCGTATTGTGGATGTGGTCAATCCAAAAGAGGGCGATCAGAAAACATATGTAGACGCCTTTATGTCTGAGCTCAGCAGGATAGGCCAAGTTGACTATCGCCGAGGCGCCGAGGGTGGCCACCAGGAATATGATGAATACTTGCTTGTGCCGAAAGAAAAGCACCCCGAACGCGAAAATCACGAGCCTCGCGAGGCGAGAGTGATTCACCGATAGAATGGTCCCCGGCGCGCGCACGACGGTTAGAACCGCGTGTGGCAAATCGGCAAGGCGCAGTGACGTCAGTTGAGTGTACGTAACCGTGTTGTCAGGACGCATCGAAAGGTAGCTTGCGAGAGCACCGATACAAACCAAAACAAGCGAGGCGACCACCGGCGCCAAGCCGCCGCGACGTGTTCTCAGCTGGAGCACGATGTCCAGCGCCAGCCCGGCGATAAAACCAACCGCAATGGCCAGCGCATGGACGTTCGTATTGGCGAGCAGAATCAGAGCCAGGCCGTATCGAAACGGATGGGTCAGCCGGTCTTTGTAGAGATAGCACGCTGCGAATAGAAGCAACATGCTGATCCCGTAATTACGACACATCACCGAGTACTCGTAGACTGGCAATACGCCGAACGGGAAAAGGACCTTCTGCCAACGTGGAAAAGGGGCCTTTACCAGAAACAGATACGTGGCACCCGCGGCAATGAGGATGCTCGTGATCGGTAGGACAAGCACCGAATGGAACAGCGACCATCCCAACTTGAGAATTAGAAACCAAAGGGCGGGATGGCCCTCGAACCGCAATTTCAGCAAGAGTTGTGGAAATGGATTGTCGATCGCAAAGGTGAACTGGCGAACTTCGTCCCTCCAAAATACGTGCCGGCTAGCGAGCGCGATGACGATTGCGGCGTAGATGGAGAGGAGGACAAAGACGCTTATCTGCCAGAGGGCCTGACGCCTGCGAGCGTCGGCCGAAACCGTGCTTTCGTCGCCTACCGAAAGCGCCCGAGGCCCTGACACCGGCGCCTGTCCGAGGGGGTCGAGATTACCGAGCACGCCCACTGTTTAGATCCCCGCACCGGGCAACGCTTTTACCGGTCACCAAAGAAATCGCGACACCTCTCAATACGCGTTTCGCGAGAGGAAGCCGAACGCCAAGGTGCGGGCGAGAATCTTCAAGTCGAGAAGCAAGGACCAATGCTCGATGTAGTAGAGATCGTATTCGACTCGCTTCGCGATGTTGGTGCGTCCTCGCAAGCCGTGGATCTGCGCCCACCCGGTCATTCCCGCCTTCACCATATGGCGCAGCTGGTAGCGTGGGATTCGCCGCCGGAACTTTGCGATGAATACCGGTCTTTCGGGCCGCGGTCCGACCAGGCTCATCTCGCCAATCAGCACATTCCACAGCTGAGGTAGCTCGTCGAGGCTCAAGCGCCGAAGCAGTGACCCCACCCGGGTGGTGCGAGGATCCTGAGCGCGGGCGAACGTCGGACCTTGATCCTCAGCGCCTAGGTGCATGGTACGAAACTTCAACATTCCGAATGGCTTGCCGTCAAGACCGACCCGCTCTTGCCGGTAGAGAATCGGCCCCGGGGAGGTCAGCCAGACCAGCAGCGCGACGATGATCAACGCCGGCGCAAGCAGCAGCAGGAACAACGCGGAGAAAAGGATGTCGAACAGCCGCTTGATCATCGCGTTGACGCCGGTAACCCCCACCGACTGGAGGTTGACGACCGGAAGGCCTCCAAACTCTTCCAGCCCACCGAAGAGGGTCGCGTATTGATAGATGTCGGGCACCAGCTTCACGTCGGCCGTGGTGTTGGACAAAATGTCCATGATCTGCCGCAGCCGCTGCGCCGAGGGCGAAGGAAGCGCCACCAGAACTTGATCGACTGCTCGACTGACGATGGTGCGCGGCAAGTCCTTCAGGGTGCCGATCACCTCGACGCCAGCGACGCGTCTGCCCACTCGCTCACTCGACAGCGACAAGCAGCCAATCGGTCGAAAACCGAGCTCCTTGTTCAACTCGATGGCCTCGAGTAACTGCCGAGCAAGCCGGCCTGATCCGAGCACCAAGACCCAGCGCAAGTTGTAGCCGCGTCTGCGCAATTGCTGCAGCCCTTCTTTGAATGCAAACCGGACCAGCGACACCCCGACAAAGGACAGCACGGCGAAAATCAGCAAGGCGAAGCGCGAGTACCTGCTCTCCCGGAAGAAGTAAGTGATCGACACCAGCAACAAGGCGCCGATCAGCGTGGCCTTGAACACGCCAAAAATTTCGTCGAGCGCGCTCCTTTGCCTTTGAGGCCGATACAGACCTACGGCTCGAAGGCAGAGGGGCCACAGAACGCACGCCAGCGCGCCGACGATCAAAGTTTCACGCAGCGGGGGCAAGCCACCCGGATACGGGAACTTTTTCGGCGAACCAAAGCGGATCGCGTAGGCTCCAGCGAATGCCGCGGCGACGGTAGCGGTATCGAGCACCACGCGCAGGAAACTGAAAAACTGGTGATGGCGCTTGAACATCCCTTTCGGTATCGCGGCCCTACCCGTTTCGGCTACTAGCAAGAAGCCCTGCGCCGCACAAGGAAAGAGCCGGCGCCTGGAAGTCAACGTTCCAGGCGGCGCATCACCTTTCTAGCCAACAACAGCAACCGGGGGTTCTTCGCCAGCGCTCTGCGGATCGGGCGCTTTGCCGCTCGTGCCAAACGAATCGACATCGGGAGCCTGCCGATCGGACCGATCACCCGGTTGTGGGTGGCATAAAACCACTTGTACTCCTGATCTCCGATCAGGAAGTTGAATTCCGAGTCGCCGCGCTTGAAGCTTTCAGCGAGAAGCGCCTCCAAAAGCAGAGCTCCCGGCGAGTAGGTGGAGTGCTCTGGATCGTACGCGGCGACCCAGGAGTAAAAAATGCGCTCCGCCAACGCTCCAAAATGCACCGCCAGCAGCCGGTCGCCCGCGGCGATCGAGGAGATCACCAACACCTGTTTGCGATGCAGTTCCTGGAAAAAGCGAACGTGGTTCCGATTGGCAAACATGTCTCGCAAGCCGGTCCGCACATACTGCGCCGACTTCCAGCGAATGCATTGATCGAAGACTTCGGGGCGGTTGTCGTTCAACAGCACCGAGACGCTTCCCAGGGAAGTCTGAAGGCCGCGGTGCTTTCGCAGAGATTCGCGCTTCAAGTTCTTTCTACGCGTTGTCACCAACGCCTCGAACTGCGCCCAATCGGCGAATTGGTTCCATGCGATGAACGGGGCGGGTTCAACCCCTACCCTGCCGGCGCCTGGCGAGCCGCGGTCAGCGGGCACGGTTTCGAGCACCGCGCTCGGAATGTAGCTCAGCTCTTTAACCGAATTGGTCGGGGCAAAGTCGAGCGGCTCGACGAAATCCAGAAAGGGCCAAGAGGTGATGACCTGCTTGCCCTCGATGACCAGGAGTCGGAAGTATTTGCTCGCCGTTCGGAATATGTCGATCGCGCGCGCCCGGTCGGGGAAATAGACCTCCCCCACCGTATCCAAGTAGACGTCGCTCGAGAAGATGTTCATCGGGTTTCGGCGGGAGATGGACTTTTACCGGCTTAGGCGCTCGATTTCACTCAGTTCCGGGACGTCAAGGGCATTGGTAAGCAAGTCGCGACTGCGCGACAGTCCCGAGAGGTCAAGCGCAACCCGACTTGACTCCCAAACCGAAATCGTCGATTTGCTTGAGAAAATACGGGGTGGGGGTGCCCGAACGTTCACAGCATCGGCTCGACATGGAACTCGAATGAACGACGACGCATACCAGCTCTTTCTCAAGCGCAAACATTTCGCAGCTCTCGACGGCTTGCGCTGCTTGAGCATCATCGCTGTGATTTGGCACCGCACCGCGCCGCACGGAAATCAAGGACTGCTCTCCAGAGGCTACCTGGGCGTGGAACTGTTCTTTACCATCAGCGGGTTTCTGATCACCACCTTGCTATTGCGCGAGCTTCGGGAAAATGGGCGGATCTCGCTTCCTAACTTCTACGCTCGAAGAACGCTGCGAATCTTCCCCCTCTACTACACCGTGCTCGCTCTCTACGTTTTCTTGGTGTGGCGGTTTGAGCGAGACACGGCCGCCGGAGGCCAGTTCTTCAGGAATCTCCCTCACTTTCTGACCTACACGTACAACTGGTTTCATCGAGAGGACCTGCACGGTCCCAATCGAATCATTTTCTTTTTCGCCTGGTCTTTGGCCACCGAGGAGCAGTTCTACTTGCTTTGGCCCTGGGCGGTGCGTTTTGCCCGAAGCTGGCGGACCCCGGTCCTGATCCTCACCGCGGTTCTGTTCATCCACGGGGCGGCGGTGTGGGGAGTCTCAGCGGGATACCTCGACGGGGCTCTGCTCGGGGTTCGCGTTTTGCTCGAGATCGCAGCTCCCATCCTCCTGGGCTGTCTCGCCGCCTACCTGCTCGATCGACCGTTGGGGTTTCGCGCCGCGCACGCCATCGCCGGCCAATGGTGGAGCGCACCGGCGGCCGCGGCGTTGCTGGGGCTGGGTCTTGCCAACGAAGCCGTCCCGATGATTTTGGTGTACCTGGCGATGGCCTACTTGGTGGTGGCGACGTGCATTCGGCAAGACCACCCGCTGCGGCTGGTTCTCGGCAATCCCGTGGTTCGCTACATTGGGGCGATCAGTTACGGCATGTACTTGCTGCACATGCTGGCGAACAACGCCGCGCGAAGGCTTGCGCCGGGCCTGGGAGGAGTCCCGGCTTTCGCGGTGACCGTTCTCCTCGCGATCGCGCTCGCGAGTGCCAGTTATCAGCTGTACGAACGTCGTTTTCTCAAACTCAAGGATCGCTTCGGAGGTCGGGAGAGATCCGCTGGGTCGCTGTCGACCCTTTTTCAGCCTGGCGAGGTGGCCGCCGGGTAGCGGCGACCGCGATGAATCCACGTCCAAGCCGTTTTCCAAGCAGCTCGCGACTTTGGGACCCCTGGATTCCGCAACTTGCGGACCACGCCCACCTGGGACAGCCTTTGGACCCAGGGACACTCCAGCGGCATCCTTGTCATTCCTCTAGCCATGGCGTATCAAATGGTCAGCTGTTGCAGCTCGGCCGGTTCATCCTCCTGGTTTTGTGCTTACGTATCCCATCGCTGCTTCCGTCCGCGTCGCGCGATCGCAGGTCATTGCCGCTTCGAGTCGCGTTGGGCCCGGCGACCAATGACGCTGGTCGCACCATGAACCGAGGGCTGTTCACGCGCCGGCAAAGGTACCTCTACTCGCTTCGGTGTGCGGCATGCACGCTGTGATTTTCTGGGCGAGTGTTTTGGTGACCTGCGTTCTCGGGGCGTTTAGCCTCTACCTGCTGGTGATCACCGTCGCCGCGGTCTATTTCCAGTCCAAGGCGGCTCCCACCGGAGCTGCGCAGTGGAGCGGAAAGTTTTTCATCGTCATTCCAGCGCATGACGAATCCGCGCTGATCGCCGATACCGTGACCGCGGTTCGATCGGCGCTCGCCGGCGGACCGTACCCGTTTTCAATCTGGGTGGTCGCCGACAACTGCTCCGACAATACCGCCGAGCTGGCGGCCGGCGCTGGAGCTCACGTGCTCAGGCGAACCGACCCATCGCGCACTGGCAAAGGGTATGCGCTTGCGTTCTTTTTCGAGCATATGCTGCAAATGCCGGACGTGAGCGAGCGCGACGCGGCGGTGGTGATCGACGCCGATACCCGGGTCGACCCGGGGTTGCTCAAGGCCTTCGCCCACAGCCTCGGCGATGGATGGGATTGGCTTCAAGGAGTGAGCGGCATCGCCAACCGACAGGCCTCCTGGCGAACCCGGCTGATGTCCTGTGCCTTCGCATTGATCAATGGCACTTGGCTGATGGGACAAGATGGCCTGGGACATGGTGTCTCACTCCGCGGCAACGGCATGTGCTTCACCGCGCGCGGGTTGCGCAAAGCTCCGTGGAGGGCGTTCGGGCTCGCGGAGGATATCGAGTACAGCTGGAGCCTTAGGCTGGATGGCAGGCGCGCACGCTTCGTGCCGGAGGCCAAGGTTTTTTCGGAGATCGCGTTTACCAATCCGAACGCGGTGAGGATGCAGCGCCAGCGTTGGGAAACCGGACGAAAAAGCGTCCGCTACAAATTCACCCGACGGGTGGTGGAGACCGGTTCCCTCGGCGTCGGTGAGAAACTTCTCTGTTTGCTCGAGCTGTACATGCCAACGCTGACCATGCTCGCTTCGGTTCTGGGCATCGCTGCGGTGGTGACCTGGTCAACGGCGTGGCCGAATCAACAGGGATTCGTGATTTTGGGCACCATTCACCTCGCGATCATCACCGTGTTGGCCTCGTATTTGCTGAGCCCCTACTGGCTTGGGCTGCTGCCTTGGCAGTACGCCCTCTACCTGCTTTATTCGCCGATCTACATGTTGTGGAAGGTTGACCTGTTGTTCCGCAAGCCCCCCACGGTCTGGATCCGCACCGCGCGGGAGGGCCGGCTGCAGTGAACCGCGGCGCCAGGCGGCTTTTCAGCGCGGCTGCGGCGTTGCTTCCGAGCTCCTGGTTGCATCGATGGCTTTCGTGGTCCACTCGGGACCTTTGCATCGCGTTGTGCTTCCACCGGGTCAACCGCGACCGCCGAGCCTCCGATCCGTTGCCAGAGCAAACGGTGGCTCCGGAGGTGCTGGATGAGTTGCTCGCCTTCCTGGCCACGTCGATGCCCGCCGCCCCTGCGCAATTGTTCCTGTGTTTCGACGATGGATACGCGGACGCGGCCCGCTACGTCGCAGCCCGCGCCGCTCGTCACCCCTCCATCCAGTGGCTCTTCCTCGTCTGTCCCGAGAAGATCGAGAAAAGGGCGTGCTTTCGCTGGGATTTGTTCGAAAGTACGGCAAACCGCGGTGAGGTTGCTCTCGATGCCTTTCTGGAAACTAATCTCAATGTCGACTTCGAAAACCAACGCCCCGAGCTTCGCGAATTGGCCCAACGGGAAACTTTCGCCCTCGCCACCGTCGAGGCGTGCGCGCAACTCGGCTCAATGCGAAACGTCAGCCTGGGCAACCATACGAATTGCCACTTCCGTCTTAGCCGCCTACCAAGGGAGGAAGCGGAGCACGAGCTGAAGAGCTCGATGGCCGACTTCGAAAGGCTGTGGGGCACCTGTCGGCATCTGGCCTTCCCCTTTGGTACGCCCAAGGAGGATTTCACTTCGGATCACGTGGAGATGATCAACAAAATGGGACCGGCGCTGCTTTGGAGCACCGAGCAGCGGCCGTTTAGGCCCGCTGAAGTTATTCCCGGCGCCGTGCTTCCACGCCTCACTGTGTATCAATTCGCCAACCCCAAAGCGATGGTGACCAAGATCTGTCTTTTGGCCACTCTGTTTCGCTGCCGTAGCCAATCGCAGGCCACGCCGGCCACCGATGTGCCCTCGGCCCCTGGTTTACCGCCAGTGAAGCCCGGGAACTGCTAGCAAAAAAAGTCCTTCCAATTGTCGACGAACTGCCGGATCTATCCGAACCGTCGGTTCTCGTTTCCGGTGAACACCCGTTGTTCGTTTTTTTAACCGTGCGCTGCCCGCGGGGGTATCTGGGTGTCGAAAACTCGATGTGCACGCACGGAAATTTTATGCTTAGCCCCACGCCGGGCTAGGAGCCGCTCATCGAACAGTGAGGGGAACAAAGCGAGTGATTGGTCCAGGTCGATGGTGCTAGCTTGCTTGCGTTGAGCGCCATGTTCCTCGTCCTGTGCTCGTTCATCGGCGTCTTGCTGGTCCCGGTGACCTTCATCCTGATCGAGGTCATCAGTGCGCTCTCGAAAGGACGAAGCCGGCTGCGCGAGCTTCCCCCGAGACCGCCGAACATCGCGGTTCTGGTCCCGGCCCATGATGAGGAAAAGGTCCTTGCTCAGGCGCTAAGAGCAATCAAGGCCCAAATCGAGCCTTCGGATCGGATCCTGGTGATCGCGGACAATTGCACCGATGCGACCGCGGAGGTGGGGCGCGCTTTCGGCGCGACGGTGATCGAACGTCAGGATCCCGATCGAATCGGCAAAGGCTACGCGCTGGATTTCGGCGCCCGATATCTGGAGAACGACCCGCCCGATTGGGTAGTGGTGATCGACGCCGATTGTGTGCCTGAGCAAGGCGCGATCGCTCACCTCGTGCGCTGCGCACTGGCAAACAACGGACCGGTGCAAGCGGCATACTTGATGACGGCCCCGGCGGGAAGCCACGAGGAGACCAAGCTTCGGGAGGGCATGGTACTGCTCAAGAACTTGGTGCGACCGCTCGGGCTGGAGAATCTCAATCTGCCTTGCCTGCTCACCGGGTCGGGCATGGCCTTCCCCTGGCCGATCTTTCGAAGCGCTCCGCTCGCCAGTGGTAATCGCGTCGACGACATGCAGCTCGCGGTGGACCTGGCCATCGCAGGAGCTCCCCCGAGGTTTTGCCCCGGCGCGCACGTTCTCAACGTCCTGCCCGCGGAGCCTGGCGCCTCGCGGATGCAGAGATCCGGGTGGATGCAGGGGCATCTGCGGACCTTGTTTGGGCAGGTCCCGCGGCTGCTTAAGTCCTCATTTCGCCTGCGAAGACCCGACCTGGCAGTTCTCGCGCTGGAGCTGAGCGTCCCCCCTCTGTCGATGCTGATCCTGCTGTGGACGATCGCCTTCATCTTCGCGGTGCTCCTGTGCTGGGGACATCGCATCTACTGGCCACTGCTCGGCGCCGCCTATGGCACAGCGGCTCTGGCGGTGACCGGACTGCTGTTTTGGTTGAAGTTTGGTCGTTCCAGAGTTCCCGCCCGAGCTTTGTTGGCGATGCCGCTGTTGTTTGGGCAATCCATCGTTGCCGCATTCGCCGCGGCATTCACACGCCCCAAGCCTTGGGTGCGCACTTCGCGCTGACCAGCGCCTGAGCAAGAAGTTCGAGGCCTTGGAGGCGCGCTTGCTCCACCACGCAGCCGCAGGATACTGTCCGCGCCCCGTGAACGGGACGACACCTCGAGGGGTTTCGGCGGACATCGGCATCGTCGTGATTGGGCGAAATGAAGGGGAGCGGCTAGTCCGCTGCTTGCGCTCAGTCTCGAAGGTCGATGCTTGCGCGGTTTACGTCGATTCAAATTCTTCGGACCAAAGCGTCAAAACCGCCAAGAATTTCAACGTCGAAATTGTGGAACTCGAGCACTCGAACTTTGGTCGGTCGCAGGCGCGAAACCGAGGATTTGCCCGTCTGCTGGAGCTGAACCCGAAGGCGAAGTTCGTCCAGTTTCTCGACGGCGACTGTGAGATTGCCCCCGATTGGCTCAACGCCGCGGGTCAAACCCTGCGCGCCGCTCCAGAAGTTGCCGCGGCTTGCGGTCGGATTCGCGAGCATTCCCCGCACGCGTCGATCTACAACCGACTGTGCGAGATTGAATGGGACCAACCTCTAGGGGAGGTTGCCGCCTGTGGTGGAAATTGCATGATGCGGGTCGAGGCATTCCAAGCGGTCGGCGGTTTTGACACCACCGTCCTCGCCGCGGAAGACGATGAGATCTGCTTGCGCCTGCGGCGCCAATCCTGGAAAATCCTCAGGATCGACGCCCCGATGGCCACCCACGATGCCGCCATGACCCGGCTCGAGCAATGGTGGCGGCGGGCGGTGCGCAGCGGCTACGCCTACGCGCAGGGGGTGAACATGTACGGCTCATCCCCCGAACGCCACTTCGCGCGGGAGAATTTGCGCGCCTGGTTTTGGGCGTTTCTCCTCCCAGTGGCGGCCGTCGGTGGCGCCTGGCCCTCTCGGGGCTTCAGCCTGCTGTCGTTGGTGCTGTACGTCGCGCTGTTTACCCGGATCTACTTTCGCACTCGCCGCCGCGCTGGTTCCACTCTGGATGCCGCCGCTTATGCGGGCGCCTGTGTCATCTCCAAATTCGCGGAGTTCGTGGGACTGCTCAAGTTCTACCGCACCCAGTTTCGAGGTACTCCGCTGCAGTTGATCGAGCACCGATAATCCCCCCGAGCGCCGTGAATCTGACTTCATCGAGGACCCAGGTCAAAGGTGACCGTTTGGTACGGGTCGGATTTCTCGGCGCCGGATACATCGCCGACTGGCACCGAAGTGCGCTTCGCACCCTTCCCGATGCGTGCCTGGTGGCCGTCTGTGACCAAAGCGCCGCTCGCGCGGCTCAATTTGGAGAACGCTACGGCGTTCCCTCCGTACACCGGCGCCTAGAGTCCATGCTCGCCGAGCAGGCGCTCGACGTGGTCCATGTCTTGCTGCCCCCCTGCGACCACGTGTCTTCGGCGCGAGCCCTGATCGATGCCGGAGTTCATGTGCTGCTCGAAAAGCCGATGGGCCTCGATGGAGCGGAGTGCGCCGCCTTGGCCGAGCAAGCGCGCAAACAAGGTCGCGCGATCGGGATCAGTCACAACTTTCTCTTTTTTCCGATCTACCAAGAGCTGAAGCAGGACGTCGCCCGGGGCAATCTCGGTCGTTTGGACCAGGTCCTGATCACCTGGAACAAGGAGTTACCCCAGGTGCGGCTGGGTCCATTCGGCAGCTGGTTGCTGCGATCCCCCGGCAACGTCATGCTCGACACCGGCGTCCACTCGGTCGCGCATATGCTGGATTTGATCGGGGCTCCGGATTCCCTCGAAGCCGAGGCCGATCTGCCGGTGGTTTTGCCCGGCGGCGCGCAGTTCTACCGCCGTTGGCTGGTGAGGGCGAAGAAGGGCCAGACCGTGGTCGATCTCCGGTATGCATTTGGCGGCGGCTTCACCGAGCACGTTATCCATGTGCGCGGCTCGATGGGCAGCGCCACCGTCGATTTCGATCGAAACACCTACACTTTGCGGCGGCACCGGAGCTTTCTCGACGACCTCGACCGCTATGCGCGGGTACGCGAGGAAGCGGCGGCACTGGCGCGGCAAGCGCGCCGAAATCTCACCCGCTATGCGATCTCGAAGTTCGGGCTCTCCGACGAGGGAAATCCCTTCGGGGGGAGCATTGCCCGGGCGATGAAAGCCTTCTATCGCGAGCTACCAAAAGTTTCGCACCAAGGATTGGCCCCTGATTTTGGCCAGCGGGTGGTCGACACCTGCAACCAGATCTGCCGACTCGCCGGCGTCCAGGTTTCGAACGAGGAGATTGCGTTCAACCGGCGCCCTCGGCCGTCCGCTCCGCCCGATACCTTGGTTCTTGGAGGCAGCGGCTTCATCGGCAAAGCCCTGGTGAAAAAGCTCGCGAGCTCCGGAAAATCTTTGCGGCTGCTGGTCCGGGACGAGCTTCGCTTGCCGACCGAGATTCGCCAGCTGCCTGTTGAAATCGTGCCCGGCGACATCTCCGACCCCAAGGCCTTGGTGGCAGCGATGGGTGGGGTGCGCTACGTCTATCATCTCGCCCGCGCCTACATGAAGACTTGGCCGGAATGGGTGCGGCACGAACTTGAGCCCACCCGGCGAGTGGCCGAAGCCTGTCTGGGGGCGAACGTAGAGCGCCTCTTCTACCTCGGCACAACCGACGCCTATTACGCGGGGGCGCGGGCCGGGGTTATCGATGAGCACACCCCCCTGGATCCGCAGATCCACCGACGCAACCTTTACGCCCGCGCCAAGGCGGAATCGGAGCGGCTGTTGTTGCAAATGCAAAGAGACCATGGCCTGCCGGTGGTGATTTTCCGGCCCGGGGTGGTACTTGGATCCGGGACCAGCCCGTTTCATTGGGGCGTCGGGTATTGGGGGTGGGAGTCTCGCTGTCGGCTGTGGGGCGAGGGCCATAATCCGCTTCCCATCGTTCTCGTCGATGACGTCGCCGACGCCCTGGTGAGGGCGATCGACGCCAAGGTCGCGGTTGGCGAATCCTTCAACCTGGTCGCCGATCCCTGCCTCAGCGCTCGGGAGTACGTGGAGGAGCTCGAGAAAGCCCTCGGCGGTCGAATCGACGTGCTGCCGACCTCCCCCTGGGAGTTTTACGCTTTCGAGGCGTTCAAGTGGATTGTGAAGTGGGCGGTGCGCCATCCCGGACGCGAGCGCCCCAGCTACCGAGATTGGGAAACCCGTTCCTTGGTCGCCCGGTTTGACTGCTCAAAGGCCAAGCGCGTTCTCGGATGGTCGCCCAGCGCAGACCGCGACAGAATCGTGCGCGAGGGGATCGTTGAGCCGGCGCTCGAGTGGTTCCAGCTGGATGCCACGGCTTACCCCCAGCGCGACTTGAGCGCCAAGAACCTCGATTCGTACAAGCGATAGCTGAGCTCGGCGATGGCCCAGGCTGCGATGGCGGTGAGCAGGAAAAAGAGCGCCTGGGACCGAATTCCGAGGAAGGCCATCCCCGATTTGACGGCGTGCCTGGCGAGCAGGTGGTAGAGGTAAATTCCATAGCTTACCGCGCCAATCCGGCCGATCGGCCACCAGCGGAGTACCGGCGCGAGGACGTGGCGCTCACGGATGACGCAGGCGGCGACCAAGATCACCAGACAGAGGTGAATCCCGATCCGAAAGAATCCCGAGATGTCATCCCCCGACTGGTTGCACAGCAGCAGCGTCGCCGCAAGCGCGACCGCGGGCGTGAAAAAGTGGCCAAGCAGCTGAGAGATCCACCGGTAGCCACTGGCACGGTCGAGAACCCAGGCGAGCATCACGCCGAGCAGAATTGGCCCGAACGTCGTTTCCCGGAAGAACGTCGGCAGATTGATGCTCGGAAAGAACCCGAAGGGTGGCAGGCTGAAGAGAACGTAGGCGATGGCGATCAGCGCCGGAAATGCGCGGCCGGCGAATTTGAGGAGCGTTGGGATGACCACGTAAAACTGTTCCTCGGCCGCCAAGCTCCAGGTCGGATTGAGAATGCTCACCATCGGCACGAGATTCGCGATGTAGAAGAACGCGTAAGGAAGGTCGCGGCGAATGAGGTTGGACTGTTCGCCGGGTTTGAGCAACGCCACGATCGTCACCAGCGCGAGCAGGCCGTAGTAGGGAGGAAAGATCCGAAGGAACCTGCGGACGTAGAACTTTCGCAGCGAAATCGTCGCAGTCCGGCGCCGTTCCCGAAGCAAAAGCGTGACGATCAGAAACCCGCTGATCACGAAGAACAGATCTACGCCCAAAAATCCGCGGTAGGCGATCGGCCAGGCGTGCACTCCTTCCTGGGTGTGGTGCCACACCACCGCGAGAATCGACAGGGCGCGCAGGCCGTCCAGCGAACCAAAGACTTTCGTGGACAGATACGTCGCATGAGACAGGGTCGCCGCGAGCTCTTGAGGAGGCGAGAGGGAGCCGATGGCCCCGCCCTGCTGCTGGCTCCGCACTCTTACCCCAGGCTCACTCACCGCGCCCCGCTCCGCTAGCGAAGATGCCACTGGAAAGGCCGAACGGCCTTATTGAGAACCAACCTCGGTGCGGTCTTCCAGCTCACCAGCGCCCCAGGCCATAGCGTTTCTGGAGCAATTCGTCGAGGGGGCTCGGGGTCCTAGCGAATCTCGACGGATCCCGCGGTGCAGGCGTTCTGATTCGGGCGCGGAAGATTCCGCTGATCGGTCGCCGGGCAAGCGCTCGCCCTTCGTGCGGCGCTGCTCGATGGCGCCGGAAGAAACGTGGGAGTCGGTCCGCCATGATCTTCCAGGTTGCTGAGCTGCGGATCGCCGATGCCGACGCCCCGCACGCAGCCGCTCAGCGCGTTTGGCTGGTTTCCACCCGGATCCGGCCACTGGAGATTGCCAGAGCCCGAGTTGGTGAGGTCGCAACTGATGTTGCCGCCGGTGGCCAGGTTTCCGAGGAAAACCGAATTCTCGATGGTCACTCCGGCAAAGTCCGGAGCCACCGGTGAGAAATCCGCTCGATTGCCTACGAAGGTACAACTGCGCAGGTCCCCTTGTCCCGCGAAGAGCGCTATCACCCCCCAAGGGCCGGTGGTCTGGTTGTTCGAGAACGTCGAGTTCTCCGCGGTGAGAATGGTTCCGTCGGCCTGCAAGGTGCCGCCGATCACCGCATGGTTGTCGGAAAAGGTCGACTTCGTGATCCGCAGCTGGCTGTTGTGGACATAGAGCGCACCGCCTCCCGGTGCGCTGTTGTGATCGAAGATGCACTGGTCGATGATCGTCACTTGCATGGCATCGTCAGGGGTCCGGAAAATCGCTCCGCCGAACGCATTGTCCCCGCCTCGGCTGTTGGCAAAGACGTTCCCGCAGAAGGTGGCGGTGCCGTCGGCCCCTCCGTCCATGTAGATCGCACCTCCGCTGCCGCCCGATCCGCTCTCCCCGAATGGACAAGCGGGATCGTAATCATTTCCGCCGTTCCCCAAAGCCGAGCTCTGGGTGAATCCGCTGTTGACGACCGTCACGTCGGTGTTGAGCGCCGCGATCGCCCCGCCGTTGGACGCGCTGTTGCCGATGAAGCGGCTGCTGACCACCACCACTTCCTTGGATCCCAGGGCATAAATCGCTCCGCCCCCCACATCAGGGCCCAGAGCAGCGGCGCGATTGTTCTGGAACGTCACGTTGTAGGCATGCAGAACCCCGTCGTGGATGAAGATTGCCGCGCCGGAGCCGTCGACTTGGAATCCGCGAGAACATTGAGGTGGCTGTCCAGGTATTTCCGGGATCGGGGTCCCCGTGGACTTTCCGTTGATCAGTACCAGATTCTGCAGAGTCACGAGCGTCGTCGTCCTCCGAAAATCTGGGCCCCCGAAATAGAAGAGCCGTGCGCTGCCCATGCCATCGAGCGTCACCTGCCCTTGCCCATCGATGGTGGTGTCGACGTCGGTCCGCAAAACCTTTTGTCGGGTGACTGGGATGGTCGCGCTGCCGCCGCAGTTGAAGGTGATCGTGCCGCCGCGTTGAACCGCACGCTCGAGCGCGTCCTCCGTGCAGCTCGACCTAGTGCCGTCGCCAACCACGGTGGTGGGATGCGACACGTCCAGTTGTTGGATGGGCGAAGTACAAGTGGAAGTCGTCAACAGTGGTCCGCCGTCTGGTGTGCCACTTCCGCCGTCAGGCCCCGAGGGCCCTCCATCCGGAGCTGATCCCGATTGAATCGGACCTCCGGGCCCTGCAGTACCTTCCTCGACTTTTCCCTGCGGAAGACATCCAGCCCCGAAGAGGAGACTGCAGATAGAGACGGCGCCTGCCCACATCCGCGTGCAGTTCGCAACGTTCATTTGTGAACTTGAGCCGCTACAAGTTCCGTGCCCCGAGGAAGGCCGATCCGCGAAACACCTTCCTACGAGTGCAGCTAAACGCAGTGCCAGCGCGGATCCGCGCTGACGGTAGAAGGTTTTCACGACGCTGGGGGTACTAGTCCACCCCAGCCGGGGGCCGCTGCCCACGTTGTTGGTCAAAACCCAAGTCGGGCGCGCCGGTTTTCGTTTCGCGCCGCCGCCTCATGCGAGCTAAGAAGCCCACCTCCGCACCCAGCGATGTGGGAGATCAGTCGCCGTGGTAGCCTTGCTCAAGTGCTCTCGTCACGGCGGGCCTACTCCTCTCGAACCTAGAATGGGTGCAGCAACTTCTTCGCTAAAGAGCGAGCCCGCGCGATTGGTCGAAACTCATTGGCGCGCTCCAAATGCATCGCCCTCTCCGCGCGCGAAAGGTAGAGCGTGGGGTGGACCAGAGGGAGCACTTGCATGCCAGAGCTCTCCGACTCGACGCGCAGTGCCGGGCGAGCATCGATGTACGGCTTCTGCGCAAAGAGCAAGGTATTCTGCGAGTACCACCACTCGACCCGATCGTTCGCCCAAAAACGCTTGCGAATACAATCCAGTGGCAAATAGCCGCGCGACTTAAACCGCTCGATCCAATAGTCCGGCCATTGCTCATTGACGTGGTGCTCCCCGCCTTGAAAGGGGATCGCTGCCGAAAAGAGCACTATCGGGGCATGCCGAGTGATTGAATCCACAAAAATCTGAGCTGCGCTTTCCGCAATATGCTCCGCGACTTCCAGGGAAACTGCGAGGTCAAATACTCGGTCGACGGTCAATGGAAGCGCCAAGTCGTGCGGCATGAACCGCTCATGGGGAATCAGGAGCGCCTCACGATCGACATAATCTCCATCGACGCCCAGGAGATCAGTAATGCCGTGCTCGGCAAATACCGACAGCCACGCTCCGTTGCCGCAGCCTACATCGATCACCGACATCGGGCGGAGCAACTGCATGACCAGCGGCACGATCTCCCGAGCCGATCGGAGTGAGCCCTCTTTGATCTCGCGATAAAAATCTCGATTGTATGGCGTCGCGGGCTTTTGGGTTTCCATTCCGTCTCCCTTGCCTGGGTGCAGGCTTTCAAATCTTGAATCCACGCGCGAAGACGCTGTTGCGGATGAAGTCTCGAAGCAGTTGCGGGGGATCGGGGTCCGGCTTTCGCTGAATCACCCGCCGAGCGCGCCAGCTTAAGTAGCCCAGGGCCCAAACGGCATCGGCGGTCATCGCGTAGGCGCGACCATGGTGTTTGACGAAGTAGCGCCGGCGCGAGTCGAACCAGTACGTCGGGCGCCGCTTCTCACGAGACTTCGGGCCCTCCACCCCGGTCGCCTGCGCTTGCAGGTGCATCACCCGGCTGCGCGGCTCAACCCAGCACTCCCAACCCGCCTCGGCCGCGCGGCGCGCGAAATCCACTTCTTCAAAGTAAAGGAAATAGCCCTCATCCAGCAGCCCGATCGAGTCCAGTACCGCCCGCCGGATCATCATGCACGCACCGGAAACCCAGTCCACCCGGCGCGCCTCGCGGGAGGGAGGCAGCACCACCCCTTTGTCGCCAATGAGCCTCGACACGATGCCGAGGCGCATCCCACCATCAAGCTCGGAGAGCACGGTATGAAATCGAAATCCGGATGCTTGGAGGGTGCCCGCCGGGTCCTCGAGTTGGCTGCCCACGATGCCGACGCGCGGGTGGCCTTCCATGAATTCCCGCAGCGCCCCGATGGCGCCCGGGCGCACCTGGGTGTCCGGATTGAGCAACATCAACATCCCTGGCAAGTCCCGGGAATCCAGGAAGGCGCGGATCCCCGCGTTGTTGCCGAAGGCGTATCCTCCATTGCGATTAAGCCCGAGAACCGACGCCCATTGCCCCCAGCCAAAGGCGCGGATGCTCGCCTCGATCCGCTCCACCGATCCGTCGCCCGATGCGTTGTCGGTCACGATCACCCGCGCGCGGCCCTGCTGGACTTCGCCTGACAGCGAGCGAAGGCATTCGACGGTGAGATCCGCGGTGCGGTAGTTGAGGATCACAATTCCTACTCCGGTGCCCATCACGCCGCTCCTTGCTTCGGCAGCTGCTGAAGGGTCTCGGCGCCTCCCACTTGCCGTCGAAACAACGCCGCGAGCTTGGACGCTTCGCGAGAGGCATCGTGCTCTTGGAGCACCCGCTGCGCTCCCACTTTTGCCATTTGCTGCAACTGAGCCGGCGAGGCCGCCAAGGCGGACCGGATCGCGCTGGCGAGAGCCTCGACCGACCCGGCCGGTACCAACCAGCCGCTTGCTCCCGCTTCGACCAGCTCAGGGACGCCGGCAACGTAGGTCGCCACCACCGGACGACCGAGCATGAAAGCCTCCATCAGCACCACCGGAAGCCCCTCGGCGAAGCTCGGCAACAGCAGCGCTCGAGAGGCGACGATCGCATCTCGGACCTGCTTCCCACTCAGCCATCCAGTCAGTTCCACGGAGTCGGCCAATTGCAGTTCCTGGATCCGAACCTCGACCAAGTGGCGCATTGGTCCATCGCCAACGAGCAGCAATCGAAGCCTCACGCCCTCTTTCTTCAACTTTGCTATCGCCTCGAGGAGCAACAGGTGTCCCTTCTGCTCTCCCAGTCTCGCTACACAGACCAGACTCGCGTTGTTGGGAACGCCGTCAGCTCGGGCCTTCAGCAAGTCCTCGCCCAGGCCGCAGTGAACCACCTCCACCTTTTTCCAGTCCTCGATTCTGCACCACCGAAACAGCTGGCTTCGACCGAAGTTGCAGACTGCAACCACGAAGGAGGCGCGCTTGATCTTTTCGCGAATGGCCAGCTGTTCCGCGCGGTCGAACTCCTCCGGCCCATGCACGGTGAAGCTGTAAGACAGCCCAGAGACCTCATGGCAGAGCATCGCCACCATCGCGGAATTGGTGCCGAAGTGGGCGTGGAGGTGCTGAGCCCGACGCTGAGCAATCCAACGAGCGAGCGTGCAAGCCTCGCCAAAATAGACCAGATTTCGCAGCGCCGATCGCGGCGAGGGCAAACCCAGGCGAACCGCCAGGCTCAACGCCCGCAGGGTCCCGAGGGGTCTGGAAATCAGGCACAGCAGGGTATGGCCGAAAATCCCCAGCGTTCCGGCTTCGAGGATCGCCCGGGTGCGCGAGCGCTCGGCGACGTCCGCCTCGTCGGGAAGCGCGGCCCAGGCTCGGCGAACCGTGTATCGGAGAATCTCCACCCCTTGCTCCTCCAACGCGGTGATCTCGCGCCGAATGAAGCTGTGACTCGGGCCGGGGTACTGGTTGACAAGATAAGCGATCCTCAAACTCGGTTTACTGTATGACAGGATCGCTGGGCGTTGTGAAAGCCAAAACGAGCTTCGGTGAGTCACCGTCGCCCCAGGTCCTTGCACCGGCTGCGTGAGGAGAAGTAGGTTGCCCCGCCCAGTGGAGGGGCGAGGATCTGAGATGGTCGGGGTGGGTATCGTTGTCATCGGACGGAACGAGGGGGAGCGACTTACGCGCTGCCTTGAATCCGCAATCCGATCGACCCCGAGGATAGTCTACGTCGACTCCGGATCCACCGACGACAGCTTGCAGACTGCGCGCTCGCTCGGCATCCCCGCGGTGGAGCTTGACCCGTCCTCTGCTCTCGGTCCATCGCGGGCCAGGAACACCGGGGCGACCCACCTTCTGCGCCTGGATCCAAAGATCGCCTTCATTCAATTCGTCGATGGCGATTGCGAGCTCGTGCCGGGTTGGGTCGACCGCGGTGCTTTCCTTCTTCAAAATGCTCCAGACGTCGCCGTGGTCTGCGGTCGGTTGCGGGAGCGCTATCCGACGGCGACGATCTACAACCAACTCTGCGAAATCGAGTGGGATCAGCCGGTAGGCGAGGTGGGTGCCTGCGGTGGAAACTGCATGGTCCGGGCGGACGCGTTCCGGCAGGTCGGCGGTTTTGATCCCAGCGTGCTTGCTGGCGAGGAGTCCGAGCTCTGCCTGCGACTGCGAAACCGCCACTGGAGGGTTCTCCGCACCGGGGAGGCGATGGCAATTCATGACGCGGCGATGACCCGTGCTGGACAGTGGTGGCGGCGCGGAATCCGCTCCGGCTACGCCTACGCGCAAGGCGCTTGGATGCATGGAACCACTCCCGAGAGGCTCTTCGTGCGCGAAATTCGCCGCGTCTGGGCGTGGGGCTTTTTCCTCCCCCTGGTGGCGATCAGCTTGGCGTGGCCGTCCAAGGGTATCAGCCTAATGCTGATGCTGCTGTATCCTGCACAGTTCTGGTGGACTTACCTGCAGTTGCGCCGACGCCCACTCGCGGCCAAGCCGGCAGCCGCCTACGCGATCTCGTGCGTGCTTACCAAATTCGCTGAAGTCTACGGGGTGTGGAAGTTTGCGATCCGGCAGATTCGCGGGGCTCCGCTGCGATTGATCGAGCACCGATAAGCATCTAGAAAAAAGCCATTCAGGAACTCGTGAACGACATCTCACAACATACGTTCATCATCGAGCCGGGCCATACCGAGAAACGGTACTGGCGCGATCTATGGCTATACCGCGAGCTGATCTATTTCCTTTCCCTTCGCGACATTCTCGTCCGCTACAAGCAAACCGCGATCGGAATCGCCTGGAGCGTGGTTCGCCCGGTGCTCACGATGCTTGCGCTCACCTGGGTCTTCAGCCGCGGGGCGCGACTGCAGACCGGGGATCCGAGCATCCCCTACACGCTCTGGGTATTCGTCGCCATGCTGCCGTGGCAATTCTTCGCCGACGGGCTCACCGCCAGCAGCAACAGCTTGGTGAGCAACACCAACATGATCACCAAGATCTACTTTCCTCGGGTGATCATGCCGGTGAGCAGGGTGGTGGTGAGCTTCGTCGATTTCGCAATTACCGCGGTGCTGTTGATAATGATGATGATTGTGTATCACTATTGGCGCTACCACTTCAGCCCCAGCTGGCACGTGGTATTTGTTCCGTTTTATTTGCTGCTGGCCTTCGCCGCGGTGATCGGGGTGGGCATGTGGTTCGCCTCCTTGAACGTCAAGTACCGCGACTTCGGCTACATTGTTCCGTTCATCGTCCAGTTCGGGCTCTACGTTTCGCCGGTCGGATTCAGCAGCGCGGAGATCACCCACAACCGTTTCGACCTTCGTTCGTTGTATTCGCTCAATCCGATGGTCGGAGTGATCGATGGTTTTCGCTGGTGCGTTTTCGGCGACAGCGCTCCGCTGTTCTGGCCCGGGCAATTCATTTCCTTGGGGGTGATCCTGGCGCTGCTCTATCTGGGCGTGCATCACTTCCGTAAGTTCGAGCGCGGCTTTGCCGACATCATTTGAATTGAAGGCGTCGTGGTGATGCTCAGGCCAGCGATTGAGTTGAACGGTCTCGGAAAGTGCTACTGGATCACCCACGACCGAGAGATGTTCGTCACCTTGCGGGATCGAATCGCGGGAGGGATTCGCAATCTGCGGACCCGATTGCTGAGGCGAGATCACCGCTTGGGCAAGTTTAGGGACCGGGAGGAGTTCTGGGCGCTCAAGGATGTCTCGTTCTCAGTGCGCCAGGGCGAGAGAATCGGCATTCTCGGTAGAAACGGGGCGGGAAAGTCCACGCTGCTGAAGATCTTGAGCCGAGTCACCGAGCCCACCATCGGGCGAGCAGCGATCACCGGGCGGGTCGCGAGCCTGTTGGAAGTGGGGACTGGGTTCCACCTCGACCTCACCGGAAAGGAGAACATCTTTCTCAACGGGGCGGTGTTGGGAATGAGCCGCGCGGAGATTCGACGCAAGTTCGACGAGATCGTCGACTTTGCCGAAGTCGGAAAGTTCCTGGACACCCCGGTGAAACGCTACTCGTCCGGGATGTTCGTGCGCCTGGCATTCTCCGTCGCCGCCCACCTCACGCCTGACATCCTGCTCGTGGATGAGGTGCTGGCGGTGGGCGATGCGGAGTTTCAGAAGAAATGCCTCGGCACGATGCACCGGGCCTCAACCTCCGAAGGTCGCACGGTGCTTTTCGTGAGCCACAACCTGGCCGCGGTACAGGCCCTTTGCACCCGGGCGCTGTTGCTCGCCAACGGCCGATTGATCGGCGACGGCACCACCGACGAAGTCATCAACCAGTACATGAAACAAGGGGGTGCATTCGACCTTTCGGACGCCGCGTTGGCGAACCGAGATTTCGAGCTTCGAGGGCTGCGCATCGGAGCTACCGACGGCGCCCCCCTCGCCACCTTTCGGCCCGCGGTGATCGAAGTGGCCTTTCGGCTCCGCCGCGATGTGGTGGATGCCGGCTCCCACATCATCTTCGAGGATCTGAATGGATCTCCGGTGATGGGCCTCAACACCAACGATTTTCGCGACAAGCTCAAAGCCTCCGCGGGCCAGGAGGTGGTGTGCACCTTTTCGATCGAGTCGCTGCCGCTCACGCCCGGGCCCTTTCGGCTCCGGGTCTGGTTGAAGAGCCACGCCGACAGCCTGTACTGGGAAGTACCGAAGTCGTTCGAGGTGAACGTGGAAGAGACCCTCGTCTATGGAACCAATCGCCTCGAGCGGCAGGGCTACGGCGTGGTCGCCGCGCGGGTCGGGGTGACCCTGGAGGCGCGTTGAGGAGATCATGACAGCCTCCCAGATCGCGATGAATGATTTCGTTCGCCAATGGGCGGACACCGCTCCGGCGGTGCTCGACGCGGTCAACCGGGTGGGAGCCGGCGGCTGGTACATCCTCGGTCCCGAGGTCAAGTCTTTCGAAGAGGGGCTCGCGGCCTTCCTCGGCCGGCGGTTCGCAGTCGGGTGCGCAAGCGGACTGGACGCGATTGAAATCGCGCTTCGCTGCTTGGGTCTGAAGCCGGGGCAGAAGGTGTTGACCACGCCCTTGAGCGCTTTCGCCACCACCTTGGCGATCCTTCGCGCCGGAGGTCGGCCGGTGTTCGTCGACGTGGATCAGACCGGCGGTATCGACCTCGATCGATGCAAGGACCTTTTGGCGCGCGATTCCTCGATCCGTTTCTTCGTGCCGGTGCACTTGTTCGGCCACCCCGGCAACCTGGAGCTCCTGGCAGACCTGAAATCGCGCTTCCAGCTCAAGCTGGTCGAAGATTGCGCTCAAGCGATCGGCGCCCGGTTCGGCGGACAACCGGTGGCTTCGGTCGGGGATATTTCGGCGCTGAGTTTTTATCCGACCAAGAATCTGGGTGCGCTGGGCGACGGCGGTGCGGTGGTCACCGACGACGGTGCTCTGGCGCACCTCGCTCGGAGCCTGCGCGACTACGGTCAGACCGCCAAGTACGTACACGACTTGCTTGGACTGAACAGCCGCCTCGACGAGCTTCACGCGGCGATCCTGGGGCGCGCATTTCTGCCCAGGCTCTCCCAGTGGGCTGAACGGCGGGAAAAAATCGCCCAGCGCTATCTCCAGGGTATCCGCAATCCGCTGGTGCGGCTGGTTCCAGTGCCTGCCGATTCCCGCCCAGCTTGGCATCTGTTCCCGGTGCTCGTAGATCCGAGCCAAAGAAATGCGTTCTGCGCCTACCTCGAGGAAGGCGGGGTTCGCACCGGCATCCACTATCCGAGAATCATTCCCCGCCAGAAGGCGATCGCCACCGGACCGTGGTTCGAGATCGACGGGGACCTCAAGCGCGCCGAGGCTTTTGCGGCAGCGGAAGTTTCATTGCCGATCCATGCCTATCTGCGCGACGACGAGGTAGAAACGGTCGTGAGCAGGATCAATGCCTGGAAACCTTAATCGCCGATGCTCTCCGTCATCATTCCAGTTTATAAGAATTCCGAGAACATCCCCGCTCTCTTGAGCGCGCTCGAGGGTCTCAATCGATCTCTCGACGGCGATTTCGAAGCGGTGTTGGTCGTCGATGGCAGCCCGGACGACTCCTATCTCGCGCTCCAGCGGCAGCTGCCGGTGGCCGGTTTCAGCTCCCAGCTGTTGGAGCTTTCACGCAACTTCGGTTCCTTCGCGGCGATCCGGGCCGGATTGGCCGCCGGACGAGGGGACTACTTCTGCGTCATGGCAGCCGACCTCCAGGAGCCCCCGGAGCTGGTTCTTCAATTTCACGAAAAGCTCTCGGCGGGCGATTGCGACGTGGTGGTTGGCCAAAGAGCCGGCAGAAATGATCCCTTGATGACTCGGCTGGCCTCTCGAATTTTCTGGGGCTTCTATCGCCGCTTCGTGCTTCCCGACATTCCAGAGGGTGGAGTGGACATCTTCGGCTGTACCGCTGCGGTTCGGGAGAGGCTCGTCGAACTCAGAGAAAACAACAGCTCCTTGGTCGGGCTTCTTTTTTGGCTGGGCTTCCGCCGCTGCTACATCCCCTACGAGCGCCGCAAGCGAACCCTAGGAAAGTCTGCCTGGACCTTTCAGAAGAAGCTGCGCTACCTCAACGACAGCGTATTTAGCTTCTCCGACCTTCCGATTCGCCTGCTCTTCAGAGTTGGCGTGCTCGGGCTTGTGTGGAGCGTGATCTTCGCGGCGATCGTGTTGATTTGGAAATTCGCCGGCAAAGTGCCGGTCCCCGGCTATGCCGCCACCGTGCTTTTGGTGTCCTTCTTCGGCGCCCTCAATTGCTTTGGCCTCGGGGTGATCGGCGGGTACGTCTGGAGAACCTTCGAGAACACCAAGTTCCGCCCCACCCACGTAGTGGCTTCACATCAAACCTTCGGGCGAATCTCCAAACCCGTCTCTGCCGCGCTGGAGCGACTGCGATGAGCGATTTTTTCCAGCATCCCAATGCGATTGTTGAAAGCCCCCACGTGGGCGCGCGGACCCGGGTTTGGGCCTTCGCTCACATCCTGCCCCGCGCGGTGATCGGATCCGACTGCAACATCTGCGACAACGTCTTCATTGAAAACGATGTGGTGGTCGGCAATCGGGTGACGGTCAAGTGCGGGGTGCAGCTCTGGGATGGGGTCCGCCTCGAGGATGACGTCTTCGTGGGACCCAACGCCACTTTCACCAACGATCCTCTTCCCCGCAGCAAGGAGCATTTGACGGTATATCCCCAGACCTTGGTGCGTCAGGGCGCATCGATCGGTGCCAACGCCACGATCTTGCCGGGAATCACCGTGGGGCGACGCGCCCTGGTGGGGGCAGGCGCGGTGGTCACGCACTCGGTTCCACCCTACGCGGTGGTGGTTGGCAATCCGGCGCGAATCGTCCGGTACACCGAATCGTCGCCGATCATCCAGGCTCGCGATGCCGTTGCTTCGCCGCGTCCAAGCGAGATCGAGATCAGGGTTTCGGGCGTGCAACTTCTGCACAAGCCGTTGATCAAAGATCTTCGGGGAAACCTTACCGCGCGAGAAGTCGGCGACGGGCTCCCCTTCGCTCCGAAGCGGTACTTCGTGGTTTCTGACGTGCCCAGCAAGGAAGTGCGAGGGGAGCACGCGCATCGCACCCTGCAGCAGCTGTTGGTCTGCCTCACCGGATCGGTATCCATCGTCGCTGACGACGGAACCAACCGGCAGGAGTTCCAGCTGGATTCGCCGGAGCTGGCCCTGTACATCCCCCCGATGGTCTGGGCGGTACAGTATCGCTATACGCCCTCGGCGGCGCTGCTGGTGTTGGCGTCGGATCGGTACGATCCTCAAGAGTACATTCGGGACTACGATCAATTTCTCAAGGAACGGGAACGCTTCGATCGCTCCGCCCGGGGTTGACAGCGGGTTCCCTCCGATGCTTCGAGGATAGCGCCTGGAATCGACCCTACCGATCGGAGGTGCAACCAAGCGACTCGCCCGCGTGCTGGGTTGGGGACTGTGGCTTCTCTACACCGCCTTGCTCGGGGCACTGTACAGCCAGTTACCTCCGAATCCGGACCAGCAGATCTTCGACTACATTGGATGGGTCGGGTTGAACGGCGGCAAGTTCTACATCGACGTGGTCGAGCAGAATCTGCCCGGCGAGATGCTTCTTCACGAGCTGTCCACTTGGCTCTTCGGCAATCGGATCTGGTCCTATCGGGTGCTCGACTACGCTTGGATGTTGCTGGTCGGCGGTGGGGCACTCTTCGCGCTCTGTCGGCTGGCTGGGCGCCGGCGTGAGGCCTACTTGGCCGTGCCCTTGTATCAAGCGATGTACGTCACCTCGACCTGGTGGTTCGCCGGCCAAAGGGACATCGTGGCGGCGCATCTGCTGCTGGCAGTCGGGGCCGCGCTGATTTGGCGCGAACGCGGCGGAGGTTGGGGATGGCTGGTCGCCATCGCTCTTGGCCTGGTCGGCGCAATGCTGATCCGTCCAACGTACGTGATCTTCTCTTTCGCCCTGCTCGCCCACGACGTCTTTTGGTCGCACGCACGCTCCCGGGCCGGCAAGGGCGTGGCCATCGACCTCGGTGTGGTGGCCGGCATCATCCTGCTGGCCGCCGCGGCGATCCTCCTCTTTGCTTGGAGGCAGGGCGCTCTCCAAGTCTGGTACGACTCGGTGGTCCAATACAGCACCCACAATTACCGCCCTTCCTTCGCGGCGATGTCGGCTCAGTTCTTCGGATTTGCCAGCGGCTGGCACTGGTACGTCGGATTCGCTGCGCTGGGAGCAGTCGCCTGGTGGCGTCACCACATCGGACGAGACGTTCTCGGGATGCTGGCTGGACTGGTGGCGACTTCGCTGATTTCCGCCTACGGGCAAGGCAAGGGGTTTGGCTATCACCTGGGCGCGATCCTCCCCAGCCTGGCGATTCCGATCGCCGCCTGCTTATCGATGGCCTTCGAAAGCTGGAAGGCACGCCGGACCACACCCCGCTTGCTGCTCGCGGCGATCGTCATTCTGATCGCGGTGCTTGGGTTGGGCAGGAAGTTGGAGCACAACTTGGGCCCCCAGATTCAGTGGCTGATCGGCCGCACCCCCAGGCAGTCGATGCTCGCCAGCGGAGAATCGGGAATCGACGGTTCAACCGCCGCCGACCTGGTGGCCGCCGCCGATTTCGTTCAGCGCACCACCACCGAAAGCGCCACCCTGCTCACCGTCCCCAGACCGGTAGGGGTGAATTTTTTGTCCCGGAGAAGATCCCCTTCTCGGTTCATCACCTTCGGCATGCTCACCACCATTGATCAGCGACTTCCCGTGGCTCGAAAATGGAGCGCGGAATTTGCGCAGATGATGTCCACCGCTCCTCCCGAGCTGGTTCTGGTGCCGGGCCCCGGCTCGGGCCAGGAGTATGAGCAGTTTTGGAAAGCTCCGGCGGCGCCAGCGCCGATCCAGGTGTTGCGTCACGCGCTCGCAACGCGCTACGTCTTCGACCGCCGATTTGGATCGATGGATTTGTATCGCCTGGCAAAAACCGGTCGGAAATAGCCACTTCGAAACGCGAGAACCCCGCGCCCCCGGGAAATTGCCCGCGCCGCCGCTTCCGCTTCGCGGCCCAGATCGACTATCGTCCCCCGCCTCCAGAAAGTAGCCGTCGAGGCAACCGCTGGAGTCGGTCGGTACCCGGTCCAGCCGCGCTCGCGGAACTGCTAAAAGAGACAACGATTGCGTTTTGTTTTTCTCATCCCCGATCTCCGCCGAGACGCCCTCACCATGGCGTGGAAGCTCCTGGGCAAAACCAAGCTGCGCCGTTTGCTCCCCAAGTCCCGAATGGGGATGAGCAGCGACGTGGTTTCGGGAGGAGCGCTGAACATCATGCGGCACGCGCAGATTGCGCGTCAGCTCGGCGCGAACGCGGTCTTGGCCACCGAGAGCGGAAGAGATACTTACGGCCCTACACGGGGATTGGCAGGGCTCCAGTTCATCGCCTGGTCGGACCGACGCCCCGAAGACGTGTGTATCGTTCCTGACATCTACACCGGTCAAATCCCAGAGATTCAGGGCTACGCCGTCGCCTACCTCCAAAGCCCCAACTGGCTGCGCAACGACTTCGATCACACCCTGCATCGAGTCGCCCTGTGGACGGATTCGCCGTTCATGTTCGAGGTCTGTCGGAGGACCTTTCCAGGAAAGCTGCCGATCATGGTCCCAAACGTGATCGACCCCCGATCCTTCCCCTTCGTGCCGCAGTCGGAACGGCGAAGGGGCGAGCTCATCGCTTTTCCCCGCAAGGGAGCCGACTTCATTGACCAGGTCTATAAAAAATATTCGGCCCTGGGCGGCTCCTACTGGCAATTGAGTCTCCTGGACGGACTGCCGTTTCACAAGTTCGCCGCCCGTTTGCAGACCCCGCAGGCCTTTCTCGCCTCGGCCGCGGTGGAAGGCTGTGCCCTGCCTCCCTTGGAAGCGATGGCCGCGGGCATCGTGGTGGTCGGCAGAGATGCCGCCGGCGCCAACTTCTACATGAAACACCGCGAGACAGCGTTGATTGCCAACGATCCCGACCAGGCAGTCGAGGCTCTGGGGGAGATCGAAAACGCGGCGGTACGAGAAAAGTTATCCCGCGGGGCCTACGCCGCCGCTCGCGCGTGGTTTCCTGAAAACGAGCCGACCGATTTCTGGAAGCGATTTCTGTCGGAGCGGAGTTGGGAGAGATCGCCGAAGGAGAGACCTCAATGACTACGCCTGCCGTCTCCGTGCTGATGCCGGTGTACAACGCCGAGCGTTACCTCGAGCAATCGGTCGAAAGCATTCTGGCTCAGAGCTTCTCGGACTTTGAATTCGTCATCATCAACGACGGGTCGACGGACAGCTCTCTTGCTCGGCTGAGCCATTACGCGGAACGGGATCGGCGAATTCGACTCTACAGCCGTCCAAACGCCGGCTGCGTGAAGACGCTCATCGAACTGGTGCCGCTCGCGCGCGGCAGATACCTCGCCCGAATGGACGCCGACGACGTCTCGCTGACGCGGCGGTTCGAGCGACAGGTCTGCTTCCTGGAGGATCACCCGGAATACGTGGCGGTGGGCAGCAAGGTGCTTTTGATCGACACCGAGGGTGCCCCGCTCAAGTACATGGGGGAGCTCGAGCGGCATGAGCAGATCGACGCGGCGCACATGCGCGGCGAAGGTGGCGCGATCATCCACCCTGCCGCGATGATTCGAACCGAGGCGATGCGCGCGATCGGCAGCTACCGACTGCGCCGGGACGAGGATTTGGATCTTTTCCTGCGGCTCGCCGAATATGGCAAGGTGGCCAACCTGCCCGAGGTGCTGCTGCACTACCGGCAGCACCCGGCGAGCATCGGCCACCAGAACTACGCCGAGATGGTTGTAAGCGTTCGCGAAGCGGTGGCGCAGGCTCGGGTCCGTCGCCAGTTGCCCCCATTGCAAGGCTCGGAACGGCTGGCCCTGGACGGTCATCCCTGGGACGGCCAAATGAAGGCCGCCGAATTGCACAAGAAGTGGGCGTGGTGGGCGCTCCAGGGCGGCCATCCAGCCAGTGCTCGGAAACACGCGCTGGTTGCCTTGCGGGAGGATCCGCTCTCGTTGGAATCCTGGCGAGTTGCCGTGCACGCGGTGCGCGGCACCTTGAAGAGCCTCATAACCGTCTAGGAGGGAAAATGATCCCTGCAATGCCGCAAACCCTTCGCTTCGCTCGGCGGATCGCCGAAGGCATGGCGCGGCGACTGAACACGCTCGAGCGGACTGTCTCTCCGGAGCTCGAGCGCGCCGAGCACGACCAGGCGGTGGTGCACGCCATGAACAACTACAACATGGTCACCGAGCCGGATGAGCCCTACTACGCGCGACAGTACCTTCGCTTCATCGTTCCCGAGCTCGAGCGTCGCTATCCGGATCGGCGAGTGAGCATTCTTGACCTGGGTTGCGGGCAGGGCCGGCTGGCGCTGCCGCTGGCCCGCTGGTGCTCTCAAGCAGGTGGAAGCGTCACCGGCGTGGATTTGACCCCCGCCGCCGTGGCGCAGGCCGAGGCGTACGCAGCCGCCGAGCGCGTGGGCAACGTCAAATTCATCGCCAAAGATGCCGTCGATTTTGTCCGCGAGGCCCCGGCCGACAGCGCGCACGCCATCCTCTTCGCCGAGGTGACTTTCTTCATGCCCAGTTACCGGGAAGTCCTCAAAGAGCTGGCGCGGCTGCTGAGGCCGGGGGGCGTCGCTTTCATCGCCTTTCGTTCGCAGTACTACAACCTGCTGCAATTGATGCTCTCGCGCAGCTGGGAGAACGCACAGCAATGCCTCGCCGAACGGGAGGGACACATCTTCGGAGGGCCGATCGGTTTCGCCTGGCAGACCTTGGAGGAGATTCCTCCTTTGCTGGAAAGCTTTCAGCTCCGCGCACGCCGCGTCCTGGGGATTGGGGTGCTCTCTGGAATCAAGGGCGATGCTCGTGGGAACATCCTGCATCCCGCCGCGCTTTCTTCAGAAGACCAGGATAAGCTGATGGAGTTGGAGTGCGCCGCCGCGGAGCGGTACGCCGCGTGCGGTCGCTACATGCTCACCATCGCCGAACGGGCGTAGGAAAGCTCAAGCCGATCAGGTGCTCGGATCGAGGCGATAGACCAAGACCGCCCCCCCCGCGGCTGACGCCGGAAGCGGAAGAAACCCAAACGGGTACCAGCGGGGCAAGGGCGAGCGCAATTCGAGCGCCAGTCGATATCCGAGCTTCTTAAAACAGTTCCAGTCTGCTGGCTCGAAACCGGTTTCCTGCGAGACCATCGCCGCCCGCTTTGGCATCCGGGCCAAGTCCTCGACCCACGTCTGCTGCTCGCTGGTAATGAACACATTCTTCGGCAAATCCGCACCGGAACGGATCACCACCCCCATCGGCCGCGGGTCGAGTCGGTAGCCGAGTGCCTCGAGGCGGGACTTGCCCGGGATACGAGGCCAAAACGAGAAAACGGAAAACGATTCATCCTTGGCCAGGTGGGCGCGCACATAGTTCTCGATCAGGTCCTCGGGCCTCGAATCCAGCTGTAGCCAGGCGATGTTCGCGTACACCAGGTTGGACGTCCCCATGGACGCGAGCGCCAGGCCCAAGCCTCGAGCCGGTAGACGCTCGCGGAGGGCATCGACGGCGCAAGCGACGAGGGGAGTCAGCGCCAGGGCCGCGGGCAATGCAAAACGATCTGGGAAATAGCCGAGCGGAAGGAAGCCGAGAAGAATGAAACTGATCCCTGGCAAGGCCAACAGCCAGGCTCCCTTTGGCCTGAGCCAAATCAGCGCGGCCAGGCAGCACGCAGCCGCGGCCATTCCCCCAGGGCCAAGGTTGTCGGTAAAGGCCTGAAAGATCTCCACCAGATAACGGCTCAGCGGCCGATCTGGCGCCCCCCACACTTCTGGATCTGGTCCTTTGAGCGCGTACGACACCCGCCTCAGCCAGGTGGCGGGCGCGTAGACCACGTTGAGCAGGACATACCAGCCTGCGAAGGTGAGCGCGCCGACCCTCAAGGCCTGTCTCCACCGCGCGCGCACCTCGGCTGTGGAGGAGCGCTTGAAGGCCTCGAACAAGATCGCGGCGCACGGCAATAAGAACAGCGGAATCGCGAGCTCCTTTGCGCTCACCGCCCAGGCGATGAAGGTGAACAGCCAAAAGGCGCGCGCCCTCGTCGGCGAGCGGCGAACCGCGATCACGTAAAACGCCAATGCCAGGGAGCTGAACCCGATCATTGGCCCATCTGCCTTGAGAACAACCGCTTCCCAGATCATCACTGGGTTGGTAGCCAGGCACACAAGCAGCGCGAAGCAGGCCGCCAACCGCGAGAAACCCGCCTGCACCAGCGACAGCGCCAACATCGCCAGCGAAAAGAGCAGGAAGGAGAGCAGCAGAATCCGGCTTTGCAGTATCAGCGCGGTCAACTGTCGCAGGGGCTGGTGAAATCCGTACGGGAATCTGTTGCTTGCAGGCCCGAAGGTTCCCCGATGCTTCCAGTAGAGCAGCGACAGCGCGTATCCCGGCGCGTAGAGAAAATTGTCGGCCGGTCCCCATTTGTGGAACTCGCGGCCGCGCGATTGAAAGAATTTGAGAGCCTTAAGCGGCTGGTACTCCTCGCCGAGATGGGATTCGTAGTCCGGCAGCCCATGGATCACCAGCGGTAGCGCAATCAGCAGCGCTGCCGCGCACGGCATGACCACCACGGCGTCCCGGCGCAATCTTTGGAGCGTGCGGTAGCGCATCCAACCGCCGTTCGCGACTCGCGGAAGCCGGAGCGGCGAGGGGCGCACTGTAGCCTCTTTTGGCAACCGATGCGGCCGCCAATGGTCAGTTCTGACCCCATGCCCTTGCCAAACAACCCCGCGGAGTGTGACAACGGGCCCAAATGACCGGTGGCAGCAGTCCTAATCATCTCGCAAAAGGCGATTTCCTGCCCATCGGCGGCGGCCTCACTTCCAGTGAGACGCGCGGTCGCTTTTTGGAGTCGCTTCGGCTATTTCTTCTCAAGAATTCTGCGCCTACGAGGTCGATGGGGCCAGGCCATTTCGCCGACCTAAACAGAGGGGAATCCAGCGAGGTGTTCGCTGCTTTCACTAGCGTCTGGTTCTTGAGTAGAGTCCACGGCCTCCTTGAGGGGTCTAGGGGAACGAGGTGAGCGCAAGGTGACCGATTTACGCCGGCCTCAGGCGATTCGCATGGAGATTGGCGACGATGAGCCCGCACCGCTCGAACCAAAGCGGCTGAAGCAACTTCTGGGATACGTCCTCGGCGCGCTGGTGCGCCGCCGATGGCTCGCTTTGCTACTGTTCGTCCTCGGCGTGGGCGCGTCCCTGGCCATCCTCAAGACCCTGCCGCGCAGCTACCACGTGGACACCAAGATCCTCGCGCAAAAGCAGCAGGCGTTGCCAATGCTGTCGCGCTACGCCACCGAGGAACCACCGACCTATGTGGCCGCCGAGATCATCCGGCGCCGCGACAACCTTCGTTCCATCGTCGAGAAAACAAAGCTGGTGGAGCGCTGGAACTTTCCCCCCACCACTCCCCCGCTCACCCAGGAGGACAAGCTCAACGCCTTGGCGGGAATGCTGTCGGGGGCGCTCTCGGTGACCACCGGCGAAGGAACCCTGACGATCGCGATTGACTGGCCCGATGGCGAAACCGCGGCTCAGCTGGTGGAGGCGACGCTGCAAAGCTTTCTGGATTCGCGTCGGCTCGCCGAGCT